>Ga0207684_10001002_pt1 | contig 31689 bp, 32 predicted proteins | sample KBSK5501metaG_FD_184342 | JGI IMG/M metagenome (GOLD analysis project Ga0207684, IMG submission 184342) | Corn, switchgrass and miscanthus rhizosphere microbial communities from Kellogg Biological Station, Michigan, USA - KBS K5-50-1 metaG... | ecosystem: Host-associated > Plants > Roots >... | reverse complement strand
CCCTGCCGACGCTTCGTCTGCGTCCTCACGAACGCCAACGCACGGCTTGGGGTCGCCGTGGGTTGCTAACCCTTCGGCGCACGGCTCTTTCATCCGCTCCTCCATGCCGGTTTATCCCGGCGCACTCCCCCACCTGTCCCCCACTCTTCCCCCACTTTGGGACCATTCGGAACCACCTTTTCCCTCTGAACAAAATCTCGCGCTGTGGCCAAAATGTGACTGTTAATCACCATGTCCGTGGTTCGAGTCCACGTCGGGGAGCTTGAGGAAGCCCACTGACGAGAGTCGGTGGGCCTTCGCCTTTGCCGGCAGAGGGGAAGTCGCGGAGACCCGCGAGGGGATTTGACCGGCTGGTTGAATCCAGCGGATCAGTAGAGCCACCCAACGCCCCGAAGCCTCGACGGAGGGAGAGTTCATCTCTGCAGCCGGGCCAGCCCCGGAAAGACGATGCTCACCGCGCGGTCAGGTGCTCGCCGGCGTGGCCTGCAGGCGGCGCCAGAAGAAGTACGAGAGCCCCCAGAGCACGCCGGTGGCCGCCGCCCAGCCCCACGCCTCCGGGCCATCGCCCACCGAGAGGTGGGCGATGAGCGCAGAGCCGAGGTCGATGGCGAAGCCGGCATAGGCCCACTCCTTGAGCCGCGCCGGCACCGGCGCAAGCAGCAGCACCACGCCGAGGAGCTTGGCCCACGAGAGCTCCACCCGGAAGTAGGCGGGGAAGCCGAGGTGGGTGAACGCCTCCGCCACCTGCGGCAGGCGCAGTTGCGCGTAGGCGGTGAAGCCTATCTGCAGGCAGAAGAGCGCGGTGACGATCCAGAAGCCGATCACCATTCCTTTGGAGCGGGGCATGCTCAGGTCGGGCGAGAGGGCCAACCGGCGGTCTCAACGCCGAACTGCTTTGCGTACTCGGCGTTCAATCGCTGCCAGCCGCCGAACTTCATGGCCTCGGCGCCGACGATGCGTCCAATGGGCCGACCGGCGAGAAGCCGCTCCAGCACATCGAAGCAGATGTGCCAGCCCGCAGCGCCCATCGATATGAATCCACGGTCGATGTTGTGCCAAAGCGTGAGCCGAGTGCCGCCGCCTCCCAGCGGCTCCAGTTCCCAGCGGATGTCCTGTCCCCCCCAGCTGAATTCGAGCACCTTGGGCGCGTCGGCCCGCTTCACCTGGGTCTCGGATACATGCGGCGTCGGCGCCCCCACTGTCGAGAGCTTTGCGGTGCCAACGGTACCGAGGTTCCGGTCAGAATCGAATGGAGCCCATTCGCGGAGATGCTCGGGGTCCGTGAGCGCCTTCCAAACCTTGGCACGAGGGTGGGAGAGGTCGCGGACGAGAACGAGCGTCCACTTCTCTCCATCTTTTCGGACCTCAGCGCCAGAAGCGGCACCGGGCGCGTATTGCTCACGGCTGCTCATGTCTTTTCTTTCCTTTCACAGAGGGCACCTTCCCCATCTTGTCCAAGTGTTGCTCCAGGGCATCGACGTGCTTTGACCAGAAGCGCCGGAAGGGAACGAGCCATGCGTCGAGCTCCATGAGCGGCTCCGGTCTCAGTCGATAGAGGCGCCGCTGCGCTTCAATTCGTGATTCCACGAACCCAGCCTCTCGCAGCACTCGCAGGTGCTTGGAGACGGACGGCTGCGACAGTCGAAGCTCGCGCTCGATCTCGCCAACGGAGCGCTCAGACGAGAGCAGCAGGCTCAAGATGGCCCGTCTGTTGGGCTCCGCGACGATGGCAAACGATGATTCCACGATAGACATATAGCCGAGCGTGTATATTCCCGTCAAGCCATATTCTGCGAACCAGGTCTCGCCACGCCTTCAGGGCTGCCAGTCGCAAGCCAACGAGTCGAGCGGGCCTTAGGACTTCGCTTTCTTCGAAGGTTTCGACTTGCCAGAACTGTTGAGGGCGACCGCTTGGCGAACGAGCGCCTTGAAAGCGGACTCGTCAACTTCTTCTCCTTCGTGGATGTCGATCGCGCGGCGTGCGTTTCCGTCGAGACTCGAGTTGAAGAGACGGGCCGGATCCTTCAGAGACGCGCCCTTGGAGAAGGTAAGCTTCACGACATTCTTGTAGGATTCGCCAGTGCAGATGATGCCGTCGTGCGACCAAATCGGAGTGCCCATCCACTTCCACTCCTCGACGACGTCCGGGTCTGCTTCCTTGATGAGCTTGCGCATTCTGCTGAGGGTTTCCCCGCGCCAGTCCCCGAGTTCGGCGATTCTTTTCGAGATGAGCTCCGATGCCGACTGGCCTTGGCTCGCGCCCGACTTTTTCATGTTCTCATCCTAGAAGTTCCAGATATATTTTCATTTGCAAAACACCGTTGCAGGGTTGATCGACTTACGGCGGCAGTCGGGCCAGCACCTCCTTCGTGCACCATTTATCAGCCGACCCGAGGTAAGCGCCCGGTCAGCGGTTGGGCGCAGCTCTGTGGCCCATGCTGAACGCATGAAAGAGCAGGGCCACGCCAATGAGCATTGGGATCGCTCCTACCGCCCACAGGCCCGACACGCGAACCAGCTGAGAAAGCAGCAGCGACACGCCCATCCCGGCAGCGAAGCTGACCCAGCCTCCGAGCCTGAGCCCGTTGCGGAGGCGCTCCAGCCGATCGGTTTCCTCTTGCTCAGCAACTGCATCACCTGCTCGCCATTGACACCTGGGTTCTCGGCAATTTTTTTCAGCAGATCGTGTCGAAAAAATGCCTCGCGTTCCTTGCGGCGAGTTGCGCTCGTCCGGTACTCGCTGCGCCTCGTTCTTTCTTAGGCAGCTTCCGCCTGTTTCAGGGTCCGCGCCGGTTACTGGATGGCCTTGGGGTCCATCCAGAGGACCTCCCAGTGGTGGCCGTCGGGATCGTAGAAACTCCAGCCGTACATGAAGCCGTGATCCAGCGGGTTCATCGCGTGCTTTCCGCCCGCGGCGATGGCTTTGTTGACCATCTCATCCACTTCGGCCCGGCTGCTGCACGATAGCGCCAACAGCGCTTCGGTCTGCTTGGTCGTATCGCACAGCTCGCGCTTGGTGAACGTCTTGAAGAAGGGCTCAGTGAGAAGCATCGCGTACGCCTCCTCGCCGATGATCATGCAGGCCGCCTTGTCGTCGGTGAACTTTGGATTGAACTCGAAGCCGAGCTTCGAAAAGAACTCCATCGACTTCTTCAGGTCACGGACGGGCAGGTTGATGAACACCTTTCGGGAACGATTGTCTGCCATTGTTTCTCCTTCGATTGGGTGTGTTGCAGGATGCGCGCACTGCCTCGTTTCATTTCATCGCTCGAAAAGGAAGGAAGGCGCGAAGCCGCTGATCGCGCAGCCAAAGCCCAGCCCATAGGAACGCCGCGACGTAAGTGGGAAAGAGGATGTGGCTGAAGAGCGGGTTTCCCACTCGGACGTGGGTCGCGACCGCGCCGCCGAGATAGCCGGTGAACAGGATGGCGCCCAACACCGAGGTCCGCGGCACAAGGTACAAGACGAGGCACACCAAGAGAACGATGCCCAGGCCGAAGACCACGCTCTCGGGATAGCCGAGCTGTATCGCTCCTTCCACCGCAACAGGATGCCGGAGCAGTTTGACGACGGCATCGAACAGCAAAAAAAGGATGGCGAGCGCGCTCAGGATGCGTCCCGCCCAGAGCGCCTTCTTGGAGCGGTTCGAGTCGAGCGCAGTCCGCGCGTCGCCAGTCGATTCGAGCGCGGTCGGCGCGCTGCCAGTCCCCTGGGAGGTATCTGGAATGCGGTGATGAATCTCGGCGTATATCGTGGTCATTGGATTCTCCGTGAAGTGGGTCGAGGCTTAGACGCCCGCTGCAGACCGAAATCATCGGTTCCCGCGGAAAACAAAACCCCAGCTGCACGGCCAGCCGTGACGCCATTGCCATGAAAACTCCGAGCCGGTCGCGCTCGGCGGTGCAGCGGACATGGGGGGCGACGGTTGAGGCCGCCCTCGACTCCGTGGCGGTCTAGGCTGGGAGGTGTCGAGGCAGGCCGAACATGGGAAACAGCGTCTGGGTGTCGAGGAACGAGTTCCACCCGACAATGCGGTCCCCTGACAGCTCGAGCACGATCAGCGCCCACGGGTCGTAGCCGCCGTCGGCCCCGCCAGCGCGGTACTGCCCAAATGCGGGCGAGCCGCAGGCAGCGGTAGGCACGAGCCGAGAGCCTCGGCATGCCGATCCGCGCCCGAGGAGCCACGCGCGGATTGCATCCTGACCGCGAAGCCAGAGCCTATAGGGCGGCATCGACAACGTCGCGTCCTGATGAAGGAGTGCAATCAGCGCGTCCACGTCGTATCGCAAGAATGCATCCACGTAGCGCTCGACCAGCTTGGACTGCGCATCGGAGAGCGGCCCTCTGGCGTCGGCCACGTTGCGGCTCCCCAGTGTGGCCCGTGCACGCTGCAGAGCGCTGTTGACCGAAGCCACAGAGGTGTCGAGGCTCTCAGCGACCTCCGCCGCGGACCAGCCGAGGACCTCGGTCAGGAGCAGCACCGCACGCTGCTTCGGGGGGAGGTGCTGAAGCGCCGCCACGAACGCGAGACGGACGCTCTGCCGGAGTACCACGAGCTCGGAGGGGTCGGCGTCCGCCGGGAGCGCTCGGATATCGGGCACGGGCTCGAGCCAGTGTTCGCGCGCCAGAGGGTCGAGCGGATCTTCGACGGTACCAACCGGGCCCAACTCCATTGGACGGGCCCGGCGGGAGCGTTCGGCCAGCATGTCGAGGCAGACGTTGGTGGCAATCCGGTACAACCAGGTGCGGAGCGACGCGCGCCCGTCGAATCGATCGAGGCTGCGCCATGCACGCACGATGGTCTCCTGAACGGCGTCGTCGGCATCGACAACGGATCCCATCATCCGGTAGCAGTGGCCGGTCAGGGCTGTACGGTGCTGCTCGAGTTGGGGCGCGGCGATCGACATATGGAGCTGAGAATTAGTCAGGCGACGCTCTCCGCGCATACGATTCGACGAGCGCTCGCCGATCGGGCCCTCTTTGCAAATATTTCGCAGAACGGATGCCGTCTAGCGTGTTCCAGCTCGCCGTTCGCGGCCTCGAGCTCTTTCGTTCGCTCGGCCCAGCCGAGCGCGACAACTTCGAAAATCGGCAGGCTGAGCAGGACGAAGGCGATCACACGACGGCCGCCGTGCGTTGCTCGATCGCGCGGATCACCGCAGTCATGTCGGCGCCCCCGAGACCCAGAGCCTGGGTCTCAACATAAAGGGCGTAGCAGGCGTCGATCAGCGGCGAAGCGATGCCGGCCTCTCGCGCCGCCTCGGCGATCAGCCGCACGTTCTCCAGGACGTTGGAGACCGCGGCTTGCACTGCAAAATCCTGCGCGACGAGCTTCGCTGCCTTGACCCGCGACACGTCGCTCGCCATCGGCCCGGCGTCGAGAACAGCGGCGAGCTGGGCAAGATCCAATCCGTGGCGTTCGGCGAAGTGCGCCGCCTCGGCGAGGCCCGTCACCATGGCGGTCATGAACAGGTTCACCGCCAGCTTCATGAAAAGCGCGTTCGGCACGGGGCCGCAGGCTATGGCGTCCCGGCACATCGGCGCGAGCAGCGACCGAACCGACGCCACATCCTCTGGCTCCCCAGCCAGCATCGCGACGAGTTGTCCGGCCTCGGCGGGCTTCCGCGAGCCGGAAACCGGCGCCTCGACGTAGCGACCGCCTTCGACGCGGACATCGGCCTCGAGCGCCTTGGAGTAGCTCGGCGCGGTCGTCGCCATGTTGATCAGCGTGCGTCCCTTGACCCGATCTGGGAAGGCGCGGTCGCCGCGCGCGAGCACGGTGTCTATTGCGGCGCCGTCTACCAGCATCAGGATCACGACGTCGCACCGCGCAAAGACTTCAGCCGGGTCCTTCGCGACAGCGGCCCCGGCCCCGGCCAGGACGCCGCATTTCGAGGGCGAGCGGTTCCAGACCAAGAGCGGGGTGCGGGCCTTTATCAGATTGAGCGCCATCGGCTCGCCCATGGCCCCAAGGCCGATGAAGCCGACGGGTGCGGAAGGAATCACTGTCATCAGACCTCCTTCGGATCCGGCGCGCGAAATGATGCTCCGCAACAGGGCGGAGCGGAGCGTGCGCTGTCCTGCGCGCTCGAGAAGACATTCAGCTACTCTTCGATTGCCCGTCCTACGGTGCGAAGATGTTCACGGAATCCCAATCGCGGGTTCGTCGCACGACGCGCGATGTATTCATCGAATCGTGCCTGCTCGCGAAAACTGGTTCCGCTGCGCATCTTGCCCGCCTGTTCGCGCTCGGTCGTACGGATCGCCTCAGCCGCTGAGACAATCGCCGGCAAGCGATCCTCGTCAAGGAAAATGACGCCGTCGGCGTCTCCCACGACGAAGTCGAAGCTCGTGAGCACGAAGGGGCCGACACGGGCCCACGATAGAGCGTCGGGGGAGCGCGGATCGACTCGCTGGGGACCCGTCGGCACCGTACCCAGGGAGAAGATGGGCAGCCCGATCTCGATTAATTCGTCGGTGTCGCGATGAAGCCCCCAGACAACCATGCCCCCTAGCCCCGCCCCCATTGCCTCGAGAGCCACCAGATCGCCGATGCACGCCTCATCCAGACGGCCCCCATTGTCGATTACCAGGACGTCGCCGGAGTCGGTGCCCGCTAGGGCTTCGAGAAAGACGTCGACGCTCCCCACGTGCCGGGCAGGCCGCGTCCGCCCGGCGCAACGCATGCCGGGCGCGATAGCACGCAGGCCTGCAGGGGCGCACCGGACAGGAGCTCCGACCCGCAAGCATGCGTCGGCGAGATGCGGCGTTGTCAGCGTCTTGACGCGCTCGAGTAGAGCTGTTTCCGGCATGGCGTCAACCGCCTTCATTTGCGTCGAGACAAGAAAGCGTCGATGCCCTGTCTGATGTCGGGCGCAGCGCGCGCTCCACGCCAGCCTCGACGCTGCCTGCAAACTCCCCGAAGCTACCAGCCATCGGCGGGCCGGGCCACCCGCGTGCGCGCAGCTCAAGCCTGCATGGATGCCGGACTTGAAATGGAGGACACTTCAAGAATGCCGGACTGGGACGGATTGCGGATCTTCCTCGCCCTCAGCCGCGCCCGCACACTGGCCGCGGCAGCGCGCAAGCTTTGCATCGATGAGACGACGGTCGCGCGCCGCCTGGCGCGCCTGGAAAAGGAGATGGGCGCGTCGCTCCTCGAGCGCGCGCCCGGCGGGCTTGCGCTCACTGCCGCGGGCGAGGCCGTGCGCACCGCGGCGGAAGAAATGGAGTCGGCTGCGCTGACTGCCGAACGCACCGCCCTGGGCGCTGACCGACAGCTCTCCGGACGCGTGCGCGTCACCGCGCCGGAGATCCTCGGCAAATACTTCGTCCTGCCCGCGCTGCAAGCGGTACATCTGCGCCACCCCGGCATCGCGATCGAGCTGATCAGCACCATCGCCCGCCTCGATGTGACCCGGCGAGAAGCCGACGTCGCCATCCGCACCGTGCGGCCCAACGAGCCTGCCTTGGTGGCACGCAAGCTCGCTCGTTTCGCGGTGGCACCCTACGTCCGTCGCGGGCGGAAGCGGCCGGCACAGCTCGCCATAGTGAGCTACTGCGACGGCGTCAGGTTGCCACTGCGCAACGTCGAAGACCGCGTCCCAAGCGGCCGCGTCGCCCTTCGGACCAACAGCATCACCACTGTCCTCGAGGCCGTGCGCCTCGGGTGGGGCGCGGGCGATCTACCCTGCTTCCTGGGAGATGCCACTCCTGAGTTGGAGCGGGCCCTTCCCGGCGAGAAGCCGCAGTCGCTCGATGTCTGGCTGATTGTCCACGCCGACGTACAGCGCAGTTCTCGCGTGCGCATCTTGGTCGATGAGTTGGCGCGCGTCTTCCGCGAAGGAGCCGTTCTCCTCGCGGCCGGCGCCCCAGCTGCAAGCTCTTGAAGAATCCATCGGCCCCCAGCGGCGCTTACTGCTGGCGCGCTTGGCGGCTGGGCGCTTGGCGCGATTGGCTTTCGCCTTCGCATCCACCACCCCTCGCCGATGTCGCTTCCGGGAAGCTTCACTTTCTCCTTGAAGAAGGCCCGGGTGGCATCGGGGTCCGATGAGTAAAACAGCCCGTGAATGCCTCGGATCATGTTCGCGCCTCGCAGGTCAGATGAGCCCCGGCCAGCTAGCATGAGCCGGCGGTCGACACAACGCCGGCCTCGCGCATCAGGCGGTCCAGTCCGCTGCCCACGCGGCGCTGCGCCAATCATTCCGAGGGGACGCCGAGGTCGCTCTGCATCCCGACCACGTCGTACGACTCTTTCAGCCAGGCGCGCAGCTCCTCGTCGAGGTCGGCTGTCGTCTCGATGCGCACGTGATGTCCCTGCCAGCGCGGACCGTAGTCGACGTGCCGGACAACCCGCATGCTCTTCACCTTGCGCTGCAGCGCGAACGCAGCCAGGAAATGATTCCTGCGAGGCGTCAGACCGGCGAATCGAACCCGCGCCACGCATACCAGGCGGGTTTTCTGCGGGATCACTTGAACGTCCCCGAGCGACTGGACCATCGCAATGTATCGCTTGGCCAGCGCGAGGACGGACGGCTCAGAAGCGGCGAAGAGCGCTTCAAGCGTGAACTGACCGCATGAGTGCCAGAGGTTCTTGCTGACCAGTCGAGCGCCGCACTTCGGGCACTTCCACAGGGGTTTGAGCTTGGCTCGCCTCATGTCAACTTTAGTCTTGACGTAATTAACTAATTTGCTAAATAGCTATCCTATGAAGTCGACGCGTATCTTCCGGGCGCTGGGTGATACCACGCGGCGGGAAATCCTCCAGGCCTTGCGCGGGCGTGAGCTGCCGGCTGGTGAAATTTCCGCTCTGTTTTCGATCTCCGCCCCGGCGGTATCCAGGCATTTGAGCATCTTGAAGGCCGCCGAGCTGGTGATCGAGCGCCGGGAAGGGAACCGGATCATCTACCGCCTGGATCCAGACAGCCTTGCCACCTGCTTGAACGAGTTCATCAGCGCGGTGTGCCCAACCCGGATCTTCCACCGTAAGACGAGGAAATAGCCATGCGACTTCCCGCGATGCAGGGATTGATTCGCCGACGCATTCTGGTGAACTTCCGGGTCGACGCCCAGCTGATGCAGCGTTACCTCCCGGAGCCATTTCGCCCCAAGCTGGTGGGCGAGGACGCGATGGCGGGAATATGTCTCATTCGACTGGAGCAGATTCGCCCTCGGTTCTTACCCGCCGCGCTGGGGTTAAGCAGCGAGAACGCGGCACATCGGGTAGCGGTGAAGTGGAGGGCCTCGAATGGAGAGCAACGAGAGGGGGTGTACATTCCTCGCCGCGACAGCAGCTCCCGGTTGAACTACCTGCTGGGAGGGCGGCTTTTCCCTGGCGAGCATCACCGGGCGACGTTCAGTGTGCGAGACGACGAGCAGTCGATCGATCTCTCCATGCAATCGGCCGATGGCAAGGTAGCGGTCGAGCTGCGCGGAAAGCCAGACGTGAGGATGCCGAAAAGCTCGCGATTCAAATCGACCGCTGAAGCGTCCGCCTTCTTCGAGAACGGCGCTCTGGGTTACTCGGAGACGGCCAAGGGGCAACACCTCGATGGGCTCTATCTGGTTGCGAAGAACTGGCGCGTCGAACCGCTGGACGTGCAACGCGTTCACTCGAGCTTTTTCGACGATAAATCTCTCTTCCCGCGCGGAACTGTGGAGTTCGACTGCGCCTTGTTGATGAGGAACATCGAGCACGAATGGCAGCGAGCGCCGAATCTGAAGCGCGGCATTTCAGCCGAGCGGCGGCGGACCAGCGCAACAGCCGACCCGTCCAAAGCGCCTGCCTACAGTCTTGAATCGCAACTGTAGACCAGACCGTCCGATGTCTTGATCAGCGTCGGGGGAGGATTGACCCAGACCACTTGCGCCGGACCCGGTGACTTCGTCTCGTCGAGCACGGCGGCGCGCTCACCGAATCCGGTCCGTCCCGAGAGCGGGCCGACCAGGTGACACTTTGTCTCAATCTCCTCCGAGGAGGGTCGATTTCTTGAAGACAGGCCAGTGGCACACCCACTGGCGATTGCCAAAGCGGAGAGCAGCGCGCGTTTCATCTCGCATCCTCCTTGGGCGCGGATGCGCTGAAGGCCTGAATTATCGCAGCCCCCGCTCAAATTGTGCAGCATCACCAAAGACGATTGAACGTGCAGTGGGACCGAGCGCAATAGGGTTCCACCGGACCGAAGCTGCCGCAAAGGCCAGAGTAGGAACAATCTCCGCTTTGGCAGTATCGATCGATTTCTCGCTGCGCGTCCGTTTCAAAGCTTTGCTTCGATTGGCGATTGACGAAATACGGCGGGCACGTCCCAGCGCCGGAACACTTTGGATCCAGCGCGGTTTCGACGCATTCCTCATGCTTGGCACAGGCGTTGTACTTGGAGGCGATGGTCCGCAGCGCGCAGGCGAGCGTCAGCAATCGCGGGCATCCGCCGTTCTCATCCCGGCAGCCGGAGTATTGGTAGACGCTTTGCGACGACGACTGGCCCGCGGACGATTCCGGACCCCTGGAAGATTCGTCCCGCGAAACTCGCGCGCCCGAGCACCCGGAAATCGTCAGAGCCAGCGCCAAGAGCCAGCACGCGCCGGAGCCGGCCCGCTTTTCTGCGAGAGAAGTCGACACTAAACAAGCCCTCTCGTTTCGGCGAATATCTGCGGCGGCGATTGCAGGCGCCAGGCTAGCGACAGACGTCAGTTCAAAATGCAGCTTTCTTGCAATCCCCGCTAAGCCCCGGGCAAGCGAAGACCGAGATACATTGGCACCGCGCCCAACAGACCGCCGGCGATCATCCCCAAAATTCCCAGCATCCCCGCCAGAGCACATCCAAAGGCTCCGGTGATCCCGGCAATCAGAGCGGCTCCCAGCAGAAATGGCACCCTGCCCTCGTCTTGTTTCATCGCCAGCAGCGCGATGGCCAGCCCAGCGATCAGACCGCTCAGGGGACAGAGAAGAACGCAGACCGACCAGCAGTTTCCTCCGATCCAACACACCGCGCTGGTGGGTGCGAGACTCGGGATCAGCAGAGGCACCGCGCCGGCCAAATATCCCGGCCACACGGCGCGTCCCCAGGATTGGCCGCGCCACGACATCAGCGTCGTCAGCCCGAAGAGCGCCAATCCTACGATGGGGACCAACCACCCGCCGGGATGACGAAGAGCGCCCACCGCGACGATCAATGCCACCGCCCAGCTGTCTCCCGGCGTGTGCCGCAGTCGACCCAGCTCGTAACTCGTTCGCGCTCGCATCATCAGCGAGTCTTCAGTCAGCGCCATGTCTCATCCTCCACGCGAGCTTCAGCCTCTTCAATGAACGTTCCACGCGCTTTCGAAAAGTGGCGCGAGCGACGGAAGGTGATCCGCTCTTGAGAACGGTCTGAAGCGTTTCGATGTCCAAGGGACGGAGCGTCCCGAGAATCTCCAGGGCTGCCGCTTCCAGGTCCCTGTCCACCAACGACTGCTCCGGTGAGTCCATTGGCTTTTGGCGCACTCGCTCGCCGAATTCTTCTCTTCGACGCTCGGTGCGTTTTCGGGCGGTGCGTACCTCGAACGCGGCGATTCCCACGGCCCATGTCAGCGCGTCTCTCTCCGGATCGAAATTCGAGGCCCGAGCGAAAACCTTCAGCAGCGCCTCTTGCGCCACGTCTTCCGAATCGGGCGGGGGCAGATGCCGCGCGACGAACGCGCGCAGCACGGGCCAGAGCGCCCGGTACACCGGTGAAAATGCAGACCTGTTACCGTCTGCCAGGCTCACCATGTTCCGGTGCAGCTGTGCCCGTGCAGCGCTGTCCACCCGGCTTCCTCAGCAGGTCAGGTGGTTACGGACAACACGGACACGGCCAGGGGCAGCCGCCGTTCGCGGCGACGGTGGCCGCCAGTGCAGCCACCGGGGTGAGCAATATGACGACGGTCAATAGCCTTCGCTTCCAAGCATTCATGGATTCTCTCCTGGAGCGGCAGTCATTGCGGCTCCGAGGAGTATAGGCGCCAGAAGCACCAGGCGTGACCGAGACATTCCGACTTCAACGCGCCACGAATTCTTCGCGCGCGATTACCCTTTGCGCCGCCTCCTGCGCGCGCCGACTTTCCTGGGGCGCCCTCTTCCGCGCTTCGCGCCGGTTTTTGCTGCGCGTCGGGTAACCTTCAACCTTGGCCTGCCTCTTCGTCGCCGCCGTCCGGTGGTTTTGGCGGCCGCGGCCGGCGGGCGTCCCCTGCGGCGCTTCCGCCCTGCCTTGCCCTTACGCTTCCGGCGGCCCCGCCTCGACGTCGAGGCTGCTAGGGGCGGGTTGAGCTCCATCACCGCCGTCTTCAGGGCAACTTCCGCCAACCGCTCCAGAAACGCGCTGAGCGTCGGCTGAGTCTGCGTCCTTTTCATGGTCATCATCATGCCACGACACTGCAAGAGACGAAACTTGTCCACAATATTTGTCGTTCATCGAGTTCCCCTCGCGCAGCCCCCAACGCCAGACTTCGGGCCTAGGCTGAGCCCACCACCAGCGATGGAGCCAGGGATTGTCAACACTGTTTCACGCGCCGAATCAAGCTGGGTGCCCCTGCCCGGTGGTCGGAGTCTCCTTGGCGAGGGCCAGCTTGATGCGGTTGACGATCTCGCTCAGCTCATCGGCCTTAGACAACGCATCATTCGCGGCCCCGGGACCTTTGAACGCCTGCAGCTCGGAACGGGGCGCGGCGGACAAAACGATGATCCGCAGGTCAAGCTCGCCGCCCAGGCGCCGCACCCGATCCAGAAAGCCGCGACCGTCCAATCCCGGCATCCGGATGTCTAACAGCACCACGTCCAATTCAAACAACGTGTCCACCAATTTCCGGAGCGCCTCTTCGCCGGTGCCGGCCTCGTCCACCGTCATTCCGCTGGCCCGCAGCGCATCCGAAAGAGCTGCCCGAAAATCGTCGTCATCGTCTACCACCAGGACGCGAGGAGAGGCTTGCTCGTACTCCGCCACCAGCGCCTCGATGCGATTGAGGAGCTGGTGATCGGACTTCAAAAACGAGAGCCCGACGCCGGCGGCTGCGGCCTTGTCGAACAGCGATGGGGTTACCACGTGAACCACTCGGGCCATGCCAGACACTCGTTCTCCGCTGGGCAGCCCGAGCGTGATTCGCACGTTGGACCCCGCGGCGGCTGGTTTCGTGGTGGCCACGAAAATTCCTCCCCGGCTGAGGTTGGTGGCGCGGCCAATCCCGTTCTCGGGCAAATCCTCGAACCTGACCTCGAGGTCCACGTTGAACCGGTTGTGCCATCGCTTCCCGCCCTGACGCCGAGCGATGCGGCGCTTTTTCACCTCGCGCGCGAAAAACTCTTTGAACGCATCGCTGGGCGTCACCTGAGCCTGAAATCCCGGCGGACCCTGTTGGTCGATTGAAAGCACTCGGCCCGAGATCGCCGGTGGGCAAATCTCTGCCGCCAACAGCTGCAGAGAAATCTCACTGCCAACCGGCGGAGGTTGCGCGGTGGGAACGAACAGCTCCCCTGCGGCGATCAACCGCGAGCAGGCGCGCCACAGTGCCTCGGTGGTTTGTAGGTGTAATTGAAAAGACAATTGCGCCGCCGAGGAGGTCGTCGGTGGCTGCGTCGTGATTGGGGATGTGCGAAGATCCATAGCGGTATCCGTGGTGGTCAAGCAGGTGAGACACCGAATCAGGCCATGAAATCTGAGCACAGGATCGATCAACTCGATACCCCGCGCACGATGACTGTGTTCGATCGAGAACGGCCCTTGTTGTCAAGCGATACAGCGCTTCTCTCAATACAGTGGCTCCCAGAGAAATGATCAGTCGCACGTTGTATGTGATTGTCGCCGCGCGCCGTTTGAGCCGATGGAAGTCTTTGCTCGATGGCTGATCTGAAACAATCGCTGGAGGCCGAGGACCACGCCTCCCAGCGGCTGCACCTGGCAGCTCTCCACGCCACCGCCAAGGTGCTGACCGAAGCGAAGACCTTCCACGAGGCCTCTCCGCGGCTGCTCAAGGCCCTGGGCGAGACGCTGGGATGGGATTTCGCCACCCTCTGGCTGGTCGAGCTGCAAAGCGATCGCCTCCAGCCAGCAACCATCTGGCAATCCGCAACGATGGAAGGGACGACGCTGTGTGATCGCGTCCGCTCGCTCTCCTTCGCCCGCGGCGAGGGTTTGGCCGGGCAGGCTTGGCAGACCGGCGAGCCCGCGCTCAGCTCGGGCCTGGTGGGCAATGGGGCGTTTTTGAGCTCGGAGGCAAGACATCCGCAGCGCGCCCACTTTTTTCCGCTCCTTTGCGCCGGCAAGGTATTCGGGGTGCTCGAGTTCTTGAGCCGTGACCACGGCGCCGAATTGGAGCTGCGGCAGACCATCGACACCATCGCGGCACAGATCGGGCTATTTGTGGAAAAGCTCCGCGCCGAGGACGCCACCGCCAAGCTTCGTCAGGAGACGGAAGGCGCCCTTCGCTCGCGGGACGAGTTTCTCTCCATTGTTTCACACCAGCTGAAGACGCCGCTCTGCGGCCTGGCCCTGCGACTGCAGACGCTGGGACTGACCGCCCGCAGTCAACCTCACGCGGTTCGAGCCGAGGAGCTGGCCAGCAAGGCAGAGACCGCGAACCGGATCGTCCAGCGTACGCTCAAGATGATGGAGGAGCTGTTGGAGGTGGTCCGAATTACCAACCGCCGGATCAACCTCGAGCCGGAACAGCTGGATCTGGTACCCGTGGTGTGTGAGGTGATCGATCGCGTTCGCGATTCCCTCTCCGAAGCCGGATGCGACCTCACCCTGCGAGTAGCGGGGCCGGTGGTGGGAAATTGGGACCGGCTGCGGCTGGAGCAGGTGGTCGACAATTTGCTTTCCAATGCAATCAAATACGGCCGCGGCAAACCGATCGAGATCACCATCGAGCCGCGCGATGATCGCGTCTATCTGAGCGTTCGCGACGGCGGCATTGGCATCCCGGTGGAAGAGCAAGCTCGAATCTTCGAACGCTTCGAGCGGGTCGTCTCGACCCACGCTTATAGCGGCCTGGGATTGGGGCTGTGGATCGTGCGGCAGATCCTCGACGCAATGGGGGGAAGCATCGAGGTGAAGAGCAGCCCCGGCGAAGGGTCGACTTTTCTGGTCGGCCTTCCCAATCCGCCTAAGCTCGGCAATACCGCTCCGCAGCCCCAAACAGCTGCTCCAGATTCAGCGGCTTGATCAGCACGCCAACCGCGTTCAGCGAGGCCGTCTCTTGATCGGTCTCGCTCCCGGAAATGACCACCACTGGAATGGATGCGATCAGCGGGTCGCGCAACTGCTCGGAGCGGAATTGCCATCCGTTCATCCCCGGCATCATCAAATCGAGCAATATCAACGAAGCGTCATTGCCGGTGCGCAGCCAGCTGAGAGCTGCGCGGCCGTCTGCCGCGGTGGCGACCTCGTAACCTTCCTCGCGGAGAATCTCCGCCATCCCCGAGCGGATGTCTTCGTCGTCTTCGATGATCAGGATGCTCGCCATCGAGCCTCGCTCTTCAGCTGACCCTAGCCAGAATTCGCTGGAGCACGATGACCGGGAGTTGAGCGTCGAGTGCGGATCTTCAAAACGGTCTTCTGCAGCGAGGCCAGGCTTGGGTTAAGATAGCAAACCGCTTGCACCGCAGCATCGGCGCGGTGCTCGCTGGTTGTGGTGTTGCTCGCCCCGTTTCTGGAGATATACGCAGCCGAGTCCTTGAAGTGGGAACCACGCTCCTTGGAGCTACAGCTCATTTGTCGTAATAAAAAGAGTTGCCTTTGCTGTCCATCACGTAGCCAAAGCTGGAATCGCCGCCCACGTAGTTGTTTCGCCCCGATCCGTCGGTGAAGCTGTGTCCCCACGCGCCGCCACCTCTTCCGCCGCGCGATTGCGCAGCGCGGGCAGCGGCGATCAAGTTGAAGAGCACCGGACCACCTTCGACCCCGACGTTCCCGTCTCGGTCCACGAACCAGCGCCCGCGCAGCACCGGCCCCAGCTGGGAGAGCGCCGCCACGTCCAGCGGGTGTAGCTCTCGACCATTGACGAAGACGCCGGTGCCGCCTCCGGAAGCGTTGGCCGGAAGCTTTCCGCCCAGGCTCAAGCCGGCGGGCAGAAACCCGAGCGTAGGTCCACCCCAGCGACCGGAAGCACCGCTGACCTCGTCATACCAATACTCGCCGTCGGGAAGGTGAAAACGGTATGTCGCCTCGAGCTTCTCGAGCAGAGCTCGCTCGCCGGCGGAGAGCAGTCGCTGGTTGAAGCGCACGCGCCGCTCTCGAAAACTCCGCTGCGGCTGTTGAGCTTGAGCTGGTTGCGAGCTCTGTACGCTTGACGTCGAGCGAGAGGCGCCAGCTTGTGCCCACACGGTGCGCTGCCCGAGAACGGAAAACAAACAAGCAAACACAAACGGGATTGGATTGCGCACGACGTCCCTCCATTGAGAATCAGCAGGGCGACAGAAGCAACCGCCGGGCCAGGCCGCGCCGATGGTTGTCAGCCTGCGTCGAGCCGCGCCGCAGTCCCTGATGTGCGCAGCGCACGGAGCGCGCCCTGGGCGCGCCCCAACTCACACGGCTGGACACCACCCGCTCGTCGGCCGTGAACGCTCACCGCAGCGCTTGGGCGACCGCCGCGCTCAGGGCGCCCAATCCGCGCCGCACGTCATCCCGGATGTGCACGCGCAGAGCCCTTCTGCCGCGAGAGGACAGCACCTCGAAGTCGCCGCGCGCCTGCGCTGCCTTGACGATCCCAAACGAGTACTTCTTTCCGGGCACCAGCAGATCCTCCCGATCGTCCGAAGTAACTTGGAGAAACACGCCGGTGTTCGGGCCTCCTTTGTATGCCTGACCGGTTGAATGCAAGAACCGTGGCCCGAAGCCCAGGCAAGTTGCAGCTCGGGTCTGGTCCCGAACGCGCTGCCGGATCGATTGCAGCTCGCTTCGATTCTCGTCGTTCATCTCCAGATACGCGAGCAGCGCGAAGTAATCTCCGGCCCGCACGCGAGAGAGGTGCGTCCTGAGCGCCGCGGCCAACGAGCTCGGTCGACCAATCGCCTCCGCGTTGGCAGCATCCGCAAACAGGCGCAGGCCGCCCTCCTCGAAGAATGCGACTTCGGGCGGCAGCGAACCGGTTCTCTCGTATTCCTCCGTCAACTTCCGCGTCTCTATCTTGCTGGCCTCGACGTCCGGCTGGTCGAAAGGGTTGATCCCCAGGATCGATCCAGCCACCGCGGTGGCGAATTCCCACCGGAAAAATTCCTGAGCTATGTCCGCTGGGTCGTCGAGGGAAATCCGGACCACCGGTTGCCCAGCGCGAGCCAGGGTATCGACCGCCGCGTCCTGGTCCGGGTCGACGGCAGATGTAAGCCGAAGATAGACGAACAGGCGATCATTCCCATAGCGATCCGGCGATCCGAGCGGCTCGCCATCCACGGGGATCAGCCCGCGGCCCTGCTTTCCGGTTGACTCGGCGAGCAGCTGCTCGACCCAGGCGCCGAAGCTGGCAATTCGCGGAGACGCGACCAGCGTGACCTTGTCGCGCCCGCCATTGCCCAGCACGCCCAGGATCGCCCCGAGGAGAACGCCAGCATTCTCCTTGGGAGGGACGCAAAAGCTGCAGGCGTGAACCATCTGCTCCGCCTCTTCGACCAGGTTCGCCACATCGAGCCCAATCGCCGCAGCAGGAATCATCCCGAAATCAGAGAGCGCCGAGTAGCGCCCGCCGATGCTCGGCAGGCCGTGAAAGATGTGAGCAAAGCGGTCCGCCTCGGCAACCGATTCCAATTGCGAGCCAGGATCGGTAATCGCAATGAATCGCTTTCCGGCCTCCACCGGTCCCACCAGGCTTTTTACGCGCTCGAAAAAGTATTGCTTGAAGTTGTTTGGCTCCAGCGTAGTGCCGGACTTGCTGGACACAATGAACAACGTCGCCCTTGAATCGATCCGGCGTTCGAAGCTGCGAATTTGAGCAGGAACGGTGGAATCGAGCACCAGGAGCTCCGGGAATCCCGGCGCGCTCCCAAAGGTCGCTCTCAGAACGTCCGGGCACAGGCTCGATCCTCCCATCCCCAGCAGCAGCACGTGCTTGAATCCTGCCGACCGCACCTCGTTTGCGAGCAGTTGGAACCGGATCAGGTGGGGGAGCTGGCCTTCGGTGACGCGCAGCCAACCCAGCCACTGCGCCTCATCCTTGCCGGTCCAGAGGGAAGCGTCGCCGTTCCACAGGCGGCGGACCTTGTCATGGGTGAGCCAGTCCTCCAAAGAGGCCGAGAGGGCTGAAACGTGCTCGGCCGCGAGTTGATACGTCAGCGCGTTGAGCGCGACCGGCCTGTTCGCCCGCCGGCGCTGTTCCACCGCATCGAGCAGCTTGGCGAACGATTCAGCAAACAGACGGACGCCGTCCTGAAGAGTCTGATCGGTGATCTGCTTGAGCGGGATGCCGACCTGCTCCAGCTCCTGCAGAGTCCGGCGGGCTTCGGGAACCCCTTCCTCCAGGCTGGGACGCGGCTGCCCGTGATCTCGGAAGGCGGTCAACGTCGATGGTGGCACCGTGTCGATCGTCTCCGGACCGATCAGCTCTTCGACATAATACACATCGCGGTAGCTGGGGTTCTTCGCGCTGGTGCTGGCCCAGAGAAGCCGCTGCGGTCGGGCGCCTTTCCCGGCCAGCGCCGCGAAACGCGTCCCCGAGCGGATTTCCTTGTATCGCTGATACGCCAGCTTGGCATTGGCGATGGCCACCTTTCCCAACAGGCTCTTGAGCTTCTGCCTCTGCTCTTCGCTCTGTGCGCTATGAAGGCGTTCGGTCAGCAGCGCATCGGCCACCGTATCGATCCGGCTGACGAAAAAGCTCGCCACGCTGGCCACGCGGCTCACATCTCCACCGCGTTGTGCCAGCGCTTCCAGGCCGCGAATGTACGCATCGGCTACTTGCTCGTAGACGTCGCGTGCAAACAAGAGCGTGACATTGATGTTGATACCTTCTCCGATCAAAGCCTGTATCGCGGGGATGCCCGCCGGCGTCGCCGGCACTTTGATCATCGCGTTCTCTCGGGCGATCGCCTTCCAGAGCCTCCGCGCCTCCTCGATCGTCCCCGCGGTATCGCGCGCAAGAGTAGGCGCCACCTCCAGGCTCACGTATCCGTCGGCTCGGCGCGTGGCCTCGTACGTCGGCCGGAACAGATCCGCGGCCGCCTGAACGTCCTCTATCGCCAGGCGCTCGAAGATCGCTTTCGCGTCCAGCCCTTTCGCTCCGGCGAGCTGCTCCAACTCACGATCGTAGTCGGTGCTCCCGGCGATCGCTTTCTCGAAGATCGACGGATTGGAGGTCACGCCGCTGAGGCCATCCTCGTCGATCAACTTCTTCAGATCTCCGGATTCGATCAGCGCGCGGCGGATGTAGTCGTACCAAACGCTCTGGCCGTACTTCGCCAGCTCGCGCAGCGGATTGCTCATGTCTTCCTCGATTTCTTGATCTGCTCTTTGGCGGCCGAGACGATGTGGGCGGCATTGAAACCAAACTTGTTCTGCAGATCTTTCAGCGGAGCGGAAGCCCCGAAGGTCTTCATTCCAATCGTCTCACCCGTGATCCCGACGTAGCGCGCCCAGCCGAAAGTGGAGGCCTGCTCGACCGAGACTCGAGCAGTCACCTCTGGAGGAAGGACAGAAGCGCGGTAGCCGGGGTCTTGCTCTTCGAACAGCTCCATGGAGGGCATGCTCACCACGCGCGAACGGACGCCTTCCGACGCCAGCGTTTCGTGCGCTTCGATCGCCAGAAACACTTCGCTGCCGGTGGCGAGCAACAACACTTCCGGCCTGCCGTCACGAGCATCGGCCAGCACGTACGCGCCCTTCGACACTCCAGAGGCAGCGGCATACTTCGCGCGGTCGAGCGTTGGCAACGCCTGGCGCGTGAGGACCAAGGCGACAGGACGGTGGCTCTGCTGGATGATCACCCGCCATGCCTCGGTGACTTCATTGGCATCCGCCGGACGCAACGTGATCAGCCCGGGGATGGCCCGGAGCGACGGCAATTGTTCGACCGGCTGATGGGTGGGGCCGTCCTCGCCCAGGCCGATCGAGTCGTGCGTGAAGACCAGGATGACCGGAAGCTCCATCAAGGCGCTCAGTCTGATCGCCGGCCGCGCGTAGTCGCTGAAGATCAAGAATGTCGATCCGTAGGCTCTGACTTTCGACAGCGCAAGCCCATTGAGCGCCGCAACCATCGCGTGCTCGCGGACGCCGAAGTGCAGGTTCCGGCCGCTGGGACTATCACGGAAGAAGTCGCCCGCGCCCTCGAATGTCAGCCGCGTCCGAGTGGAGGGCGTGAGGTCGGCCGACCCGCCGATCAGCCAGGGAACGTTCGCCGCGATCGCGTTGAGCACCTTGGCCGAGGCGTCGCGCGTAGCCATCCCCTTCGGATCCGCGGGAAAGGTGGGGAGGTTCTTGTCCCAACCGTCGGGGAGCTGCCGGTGCTGCATCTGAAAGAGATGCTCTGCCAGCTCGGGATACCGGACCTTGTAGTCGTTGAAGGTGGACAGCCACGCCTTTCGGAGCGACGCGCCGCGCTTGCCAATACCAGATTGAAAGTTCTCCCGAACTCCCTCGGGCACGAGAAACTTCGCATCCTCGGGCCAGCCGTAGTTCCGCTTCGCGAGCCGCACCTCCTCTTCGCCGAGCGGCTCACCATGGGCCGCTTCGGTGTCCTGCTTGTGCGGAGCGCCGTAGCCGATGTGACTGTCGACGATGATCAACGTCGGGCGATCGTGCGTGGAGCGGAACGTTTGCAGCGCGCGCTCCAGCATCTCCAGGTCGTTCGCGTCCGTCACCCGCGTCACGTTCCAGTGATAGCCGATGAACCGCGCCGCGACGTCTTCAGTGAAAGCGAGGCTGGTGGGCCCCTCCAGGCTGATTCGATTGTTGTCGTAAATCCAGCACAGGTTGCTCAATCCCAGATGGCCGGCCAGCGATGCAGCTTCGTGCGAAATGCCCTCCATCATGTCGCCGTCGCCCGCCAGCACGTAGACGTCATAGTTGATCATCTCGAATCCCGGTCGATTGAAGTGCGCGCCCATCCATCGAGAGGCGATCGCCATTCCGACCGAGTTGCCAACCCCCTGGCCGAGCGGGCCGGTGGTGGCCTCCACCCCGGACGTCCACCGGTACTCCGGGTGCCCCGGCGCCCTGCTGTCGAGCTGGCGGAAGCGCCGGATCTCGTCCAGGGAGACGGACAATTCTCCCAGGCGTTCGTACTTGGGGTTCACGGCCTTCACGCCGGCCAGGTGAAGCAGCGAGTAGAGCAGCATCGACGCATGCCCGGCGGAGAGCACGAAGCGATCGCGGTTCGGCCAGATCGGATCCTCCGGATCGAATCGAAGCATCTTCTGCCAGATGAGATACGCCACCGGCGCGAGCGCCATCGGGGCGCCCGGATGGCCCGACTTCGCCTGCTGAACGGCATCCATCGAAAGCGTTCGAATGGTGTTGATGGTCAGCTCGTCCATGTTGGTCGGTTTCACTTGAGCACTCCCGGAGATCGCACCGCTGGGTTGACCTGAAGTCCGCCTCGTTGGTCGCTTAACCCTCAAGGCCACCGGTTTCAATCCGCTGTACTGATCGCGGAAGAGAAATCCAGGTGGGTCTCAGCAAAGTGAAGACGAGTGTGCGAACCGTAACGATTCGCTCCCGATCAAGACACCTGGCGGGGCCGGCGGGCATTGCCCCCAGATTCCCTCCCTGGTGCGCGCCGAGGAATCCCGCGGTTCGCTTCAGGGCGATCGCGCGCGGAGCGTTTTCGCCTCGCCTCGTTCGGCGACGATCACGCTATCGGCCATCCCCAGGAACAACCCGTGCTCGACCAGCCCGATCAGCCCATCGAGCTCGCCAGCCAATTTTTCCGCGTCCGCAATCGCGCCGAAGCCGGTGTCGAGGATCCAGTTCGCCTCATCGGTGCGATACGGATTTCCGGCATCGTCGACCCTCAGGCGCGGCGCACCACCCATTGCCTGCAGTTGGTGCGCCACGCGCTCGAATCCGAATGGAACCACCTCAATCGGCACCGGTCCGCGGAGGATCGGCACCAGCTTGGAGGCATCTGCCACGATCACCAGCTGGTCCGATGCCGCGGCAACGATCTTCTCGTGCAGCAGCGCCCCACCCTTCCCCTTGATCAACCGCAGCTCGGGATCGATTTCGTCGGCCCCATCGATGGTCACATCCAGGCGGAGCGTCTTGGCGAAGCTGGTGAGGGGAATGCGGTAGCGGATGGCCAGCGCCTCCGTCGCACGCGAGGTGGGGATGGCCTCGATTCGAAGTCCTCCAGCGACTCGCTCGCCGAGCAGCCTGACCACGTGCGCCGCGGTGGATCCACTGCCCAGGCCGACGAACATCCCATCGCGCACCAGCTCCACCGCGCGCGCCGCGGCAAGTGCCTTGTCCGAATCGCGCCCACGGCCGTCGTCCTGGCTGTCTCGTTCCATCGCGCGGCATCTTACGCTCCAACGCTCTGGCGCGCTCCTCTGACAACATCCGCTTAAACACTTTTCACTCGCACGCCAGTGGTGTATCTGGCCGCGGACCATGAGCCAGCCCGCCAAACCATTGCCGCCCGGAAGAACCGGGGTACCCGTGCTCGGCGAAACGCTTTCCTTTCTGAAAAACGCGTTCGGTTTCATCGAGGACCGCACGGTTCGCTACGGGCCCGTATTCCGGACCCGCTTGTTTGGCCGGGAGACGGCGGTGATCGTCGGTCCGGATGCGAGCGGAAAATTCATCGACGCGCGGTCGGTGCAGCGCAGCGAGGCGATGCTCCCGCACATCCAGGAATTGTTCGGCGGCCAGAGCCTGCCCGTCCTGGATGGCGAAGACCATGCGGAGCGAAAGCAATTCGTGCTCGCCGCATTCACAGGCGAAGCGATTTCCTCGTACATCCCCAAGCTCCAGCGGATGGTGGGAGCTCACTTCGCGCGCTGGGCTCAACAGGGCGAGATCCGGTGGGTCGACGAATTCAACCGGTTGGCGTTCGAGGCGATCTGCGAAACCATCCTCGGGCTTCCGCCCGGCCCCGAGGTGGAGAAGCTCCGGGCGGACTACGAAATGCTCTCACCTGCTTTTTCCAGCTTGCCAATCCCTCTCCCGGGCACCGCGTACAGCCGCGCGAGGGAGGCGATGGGCCGGATCCTGGACGCGTTCGCGCGGTTCGTGCGCGAGCACCAGCAACAACCCGGCGACGACGGTTTGTCCCGCATCGTGGCGGCTCGATCTCCGATCAGCGGACGGGCGATGAGCATCGACGAGGCCAAAACGGAGTTGCATCACATCATCATCGCCGGGTTGATCGTCTGGGCCTGGTTCGTCACCACGGTGATCGAGCTCGACCGCCACCCGGAAGTGCGGGCGCGCCTGCTCGAGGAGGTGAAGCGCATCTCACCCAGCGGTCCGCTCACGGTGGAGCTGCTGCATCAAATGAAATATCTGGACCAGGTCACCATGGAGGTCCGCCGGCTGAGCCCGGTGGTGCCGGTTTTCTTCGGCAAGGCGCGAGATACGTTCGAGTTCAAGGATCGCACCATCCCGGCCAGCTGGATGGTTCTCTGGGCGATTCGCTCGTCGCATTTGCGCGGCGAAGTCTATGCGGATCCGCTGCGCTTCGATCCCGACCGGTTCTCGGATGCTCGCGCCGAGCACAAGAAGCATGAGCACGCCTTCGTTCCCAACGGAGCGGGAATGCCCACCGGTCACAAGTGCGCCGGCTACGAGTTTGCCCCGTGCTTTCTGCAGGTCTTCACCGTGGAGCTGCTCCGCGGATACAGCTGGGATTTCGTTCCCGGACAGGATCTCTCCTACGACTGGCGGATGATCCCTCCGCCTCCCCGAAGTGGGCTGAAGGCGCGAGTCAAGCGCGCATCAGCGTGAGCGACGGACGGCCAGCGGACGCTGCGGCTCTCAGCCGCTCATCGGCCAACCGCGCCGACTCACTCTCCGGATCGCGTTCCTTGGCCATTCGCCAAGCATTGGCCGCGTCGGGCCCACGCCGGAGCCGGTGCAACACGTCTCCCCAGAGCAGCAGCCCATCGCCACCCTGAGCCCGATACGGGTGACGAGCGCCTTCTTCGAGCCAACGCGCTGCCTCTTCGTACCGGCCCTGATGCGCGGCCAACTTCCCGAGCAGGAAGATTCCGTTTCGCTGACTGGATGCGCGCTTGGCGATCTTGAGGCCGTTGTTCACTTCGCAGCGAGCCTCCTCGACCCGGTTCAATCCGAGCAGCGCCATGCCACGCGTGTAGAAGATCTCGCTCCAGTACGGCCGCGGGATCGCTCCACGGCGGATGCATCGAGCGAGCTTCCACGCCTCCTCACCGCTCCCGTCGTGAGCGAGGATCCAGGCGCGCTGCAAGGCCAGACCATCGCGTGAAATCCCGCTCAGGGCGGCCGTCTCATCCAAGTGAGCCAGTCGCTCCCAGGCGTCGCGCCACCGCCCCATATTGTAGAGGGCTTCGGCCAAGTTGATTTGCAACAGCGCATGGTGCGCGCGCTGCAAGCCGGCAGCAGTCTTCAGCTCATCGGTGCTCCACCCATCTTCGATAGCAAGCGCTTCCGAATAGCGGCCGGCGTTGATCAGCGTGTCAGCAAGGGTATTCGCGGTGCCCAGCGTGAGGACCGAACGCGCATGGGCGACGAGCACTCGCGCGAGCTGGACAGCAACGTCCGTTTGCCCCAATCCCTTGTACGCTGTGAGCTGCACCAGAATCGCCCAGCTCTGATAGGCCGCATTCCGAGAAACGAAAGCCATCAAGCGGCTGCAGCGCAGCGCCGCTGGCCAGGCGCCCCAGTAAAAGGCACAACCATTCGCGAAGAGCCCCAGCAGATTCGGAAACACTGCCCACGCCGCGATGATGAAAAGCGCAATTCCGAGGATCACAGCGCTCTGACTCCGTCCACTTCACTCAAGAGAATCATCTAGTCAGGATCATCGACGCCAGCCACTCAGTCGCTGGGATTCTTTGTCTCCCCCGCCAGTACCATCAGTAAAAGCGTGTGTTCAGTTCTACACGGAGATGCGAACCGGGAGGGACAGTGGACAGTCGAGGCCAGCATGCTATGAGCTTCGGGCCAAGGGAGACTGCTGTGCCGAATGAGCTGGCGGACGACGCCATCCTCATAGTCGATGACCGCCCCGAGAACCTGTTGGCTCTCGAGGCGGTGCTAGAGCCGTTTCGCTGTCGACTTGTCCGAGCGACCTCCGGACACGAGGCACTCAAGCGCCTTCTGGAATCGGACTTTGCCGCCATCCTGCTGGACGTCGAAATGCCAGGGTTGGACGGCTTCCAAACTGCCCGCCTGATCCGCGAGCGCGAGCGAACGCGGAACGTCCCGATTCTCTTCCTCACCGCGGCAATGCGCGAGGAAGCAGATCTGGTGAAGGCCTACGCCCAGGGCACGGTCGAGTACATCGTCAAGCCGATCGACCCTGAAATTCTGCGGGCCAAGGTACGCGTGCTGCTCGAGCTCCATGGCCAAGGCGTGCAGCTCAAGCAGCAAGCGGCACTTCGAAAAGTGGCCGAGCTGGAGCGCGATCGCTTGTTCCTGGAAGAAAGGGCGGCTCGCGCGGAAGCCGACTACCAGCAAGCGCAGCTGCGCTCGCTTTTCATGAATGCGCCCTTTCCGCTGGCGATGATGAAGGGCGCCGCGCTGGTGCACGAGCTGGTGAACCCTCTCTACCAGCGTCTCTTCGGCGACCGCGAGCTGGTTGCCAAGCCGCTTCGGGAGGCGATGCCGGAGCTGGGCGGCAGAGGAATGGTGGGGATCATCGAGAACGTGTTTCGGACCGGCGAGACCTTCGTCAACCAGGAGTTTCCGGTGGAGCTGGATCGGAGTGGCACCGGAGAGTTGGAGGAGGGCTACTTCAATATGGTGGCGCAGCCGGTGCGCGGCCCCAACGAGCAGATCACCGGGGTACTCGTCTTCGGCTTCGACGTCACCGATCAGGTGCTGGCCCGGCGCAGGGTGGAGGATGCGGTGCGCGTTCGCGACGACTTCTTGTCCATCGCCTCGCACGAGCTGAAAACCCCGCTCACCCCGCTGGAGCTCAAGGTCACCAGCCTGCTGCGCCAGGCGGAAGCGAATCTGGAATCGCTGCTCCCGGCCGAACGGATAGCGCGGGATCTGCAGGTGGCACAGCGCCAGATCCGGAAGCTGACCGAGTTGATCAACGAGCTTCTCGACGATTCGCGGATTAGCGCCGGGCGGCTGCAGCTCTCGATGGCCGAAGTGGATCTTCGCGACGTGGTCGAGGAAGTCGTAGCGCGCTTCCATCAGCAGGCGATGCAGGCTGGCTGCCCGATCGAGGTGACGATCGTGGGCGACGCGATCACCGGCCACTGGGATCCGCTTCGCATCGAGCAGATTGTCACCAACCTGTTGACCAATGCGCTGAAGTATGGCGCTGGGAAGCCGGTCCGCCTCCGGGTCGAGGCGCTGCCCTCCAAAGCGAAGCTCACCGTCCAGGACGACGGGATTGGCATTCCCGCCGAGCACCTCGGCCGGATCTTCGACCGATTCGAGCGAGCGGTGACCGATCACCACTTTGGTGGCATGGGCTTGGGCCTGTACATCACCCGCAAGCTGGTGGTGGCGCACGGCGGGCAGATCCACGTACAGAGCGAGCCAGGAAAGGGATCGATCTTCACCGTCGAGCTGCCGCGACCTCAGCTCGGGACGGAGGTCGAGACCGCGTTGCCCGCTCACACCTCCCCCTCGAGCCCTGTTTCGAGCTCCGAGCGCCGCTGGAGAAGCTAGCGCAGCGCTCTGCGCGCTGCTTCCTCCACCGCACCCGCTCTGTCCGCGGGAACACGCGCGAGCACCACGGCCGTCGCGTCCCGGCGAGAGACTGCGGACACGGTTCGATCCGCCTCGACGACGCGATGTCCGGATCCCTCGGTCCTGGCTTCGATCAGGTGGGCATACGACGTGGCAAATCGATCCGCTTGAGCCGGCTGGCCGAAGGCGATCGCCCAGACAGCGCACCGAGCCTTGCCGAGCTGAACCATCTCCAGGCGATCGCCCCGCCAGCCTTCGCCCAGTTTTTTTCCGTCCGCGTGGATTTCGCCGAGCAAATCCAGGTTGGCCCTCCCCAGCGTTGTTTCATAGAACGGCTGGGCTCCCGGAATCAGGCGGGCCAGCCCGATCGATCCCTGCAACGGCTTTTCATTGAGTTGATACAGCCGTGTATCGACGACCTGGGCGGTGGAAGCGGGAAGTCGCCACAACACTTTCATCCCCACCGGATCGTCCTTGCTGGATATCGCTCTGATCAGCTGCGCCCCGGCCGCGTAGGGAAAGCTCAATTGCAAGGCGAGCCACGGGGTCGCTCCGCTCGCCTGGGCAGAGAGCGACGCCGCCTCCGCCACGCCGTCGGTGAGCAGACTGGAGAGGGCCTCGGCCTCCTCATCGATTCCGGAAACCAGCACCGCCGCGGCCACCGCCTGCGCATTGCCCTCGAAGGCCGCGGACAGGGCCATTTGCGCGTCCTCCGAGCTGGCGCTGGCTCGTACCGCCTGCTCCAGCCCGAGCTTCTCGTCTTGCACCGCATGCGCCAACTCGTGTGCAATCACCATCTTCTGCGCGCTCGGCGGCTGATCCTTGAGCAGATACAGCGCGCGATCGTGCGGATCGTAAAAACCGCTCACGTTTTTCGAATACAGCGCCACTGCTTCCTTGGGCAGATCCACGCCCGGCTCGAGCAGATGAATCAGCTCCAGGGCTGCACCGAGCCTGGCCAAGCGATCCCCCGGATACTCCCGCCTCAATACCTCGAGAAGCTTCCGGCCGGCTTCCTCTCGAGAGACAATCCGAGTCGTCAGGTGCCTGGGCCCGGGGAGCCGCATCACCTTGGAGACCTTGGGCAGGACCTGCTCGACCATTCGCCGAAGCGACGACTCGTCGACGGGTCTCTCCTCGTAGACGAGGGCGCGGAGATCTCTCTCGGACAGCTCGTCCGACTGGGCGAGCATCAGGAGCAGCGCGAGGGCGAGCATCTGCAGGATGATACGGGAAATGTTCAAAGAATCGGTGACGGGGTTGGCGAAAATGTCTAAGGTCCGCTGGCGATCAAGCAGCGCTCGCGCGGGCCCGAAGATCCCGAAGTGGCCAACGCGCTCACCAACCTGGGAATCGCGCACGCGCGATTGGGCGAATACGCGCAGGCGCTGGAGGATCACCAGCGGGCCCTGCTCGTCCGCGAAAAGTCGCTCGGCGCCGACCATCCCGAGGTGGCGGCCTCGCTCAACAACCTGGGCGCGCTCTACGCTCAGGTCGGACGTTTCGAAGACGCGTTGGCGGCACACGAACGGGCGCTCTCCATTCGCCGCGCTGCCTTCGGCGAGGATCATCCGCAAGTCGCAGCCTCGCTGAGCAATCTGGGCTTGGCCAACGCTCGACTGGGCCGGGACGCGCAGGCGCGAAGCTGCTACGAGGGCGGGATCGCCATCTACGAGAACGCGTTCGGCGCTGAGCACCCGGAGCTGGTTGCGCTGCTGGACAGCCTGGCAACCCTGTTGCTGAGCGCGGGCGAGCACGACCGCGCGCTTTCCCTCTTCAAGCGCGCGCTGGTGATCAACGAGAAAGCCTGGGGCGCTGACCATCTGCTCAACTCCGTCCTGCTGGTGAACATCGGCAAGACCAAGATCGAGCAGCGCGAGCCTGCGGAGGCCATCGCTCCGCTCGAGCGAGCGGTCAACCTCCGGGAAAAGCGGGAAGGGGACCCCGCGGACCTCGCCGCCGCTCGGTTCGAGCTGGCGCGGGCGCCCTGGGACACCGGGCGGCGCTGGCGGGAGCGCGCCCTGCGCCTTGCCCTGCAGGCGCGCGATGCCTACGAGCGGATCGAAACTCGAAACGGCGAGCTGGCGAACGTCGACGCCTGGCTCGCGCTGCGCGGCTGGCCACGTCAGAAAATGGCGTCGATGCGCAGCGCGCGGGCACCGGAATAGAGCAAGGGATCACCGCCGGGGTATCGCCCTTCGGATTGCATCGACGATGCCGCCCTTCAGCGGATTGCCGTGGGCGGAGCAGAGGACGTCGTACGACAAATCGGACAGCGCGAGGATCTTCTCAACGCTCGCTCGAGCGGCGGGCGGATCGTCCATGTACTCATCGGACACGAAGCGGAACCGGCCGCGCGGCTCGCGAATCAGCAGATCGCCGAGGAACAGAACCGAGGTTTCCCTCGAGTAGAATACGTAGCTCGCCTCGCACGGCCCGGGCGCGTGGATCGCCCGCAGTCCTCCGGGAAGCGGGTCGCCCTCGGAGTACCAATGGTCCGGCGACTCTTCCAGCCCCTCGGCAGCGCGCGGCGCGTAGACGCGGACGCCGAGCTGTCTTCGAAGCTTCCACGACGATCGCTGGTGCGACTGCACCGACAAACAGATCGCCTCGATCCGCCCCAAGCGGTCCAACGCCTTGGCCGCCACGGGCAGCGGGTCGATCAGCACCGTCCCCGCGGTGGTGGCCAGCGCATACGCGTCGCTTCGAAAAGCGATGCGGTCGTCCTCCACGGTCCAATGGAAAATCCCGGGAACGAGGAGCTCGACTGTTGAGGCTATGGCCGTGGGTTCGGACATGGCGCCAACCCGGCCGTCAATGCTTCAGCGGACCGTGCTGCGTCCCCTCCTCCTCGAAGGCGTGGGCCATCTGGAAATGATAGAGCGGATAGGGCTCCTCCCTGGAACCGCCGATCAGCTCGAACAGGTACCGGTCGGGTTCGTTCGCTTCCGGGTCCGGCGCGGCCTGCACGAAGAGGACGTCTCTGGGCACGAGCACAAGCTCTGCGAACACCTGCTTGCCGCGAATGACCTGCACCACCAGGTTGCGCTCCGCATCTTCGCCGAGGTGCCAGTGGAGGTCCTCGTCGTCGTAGAGGTAGCAGTCCGGCGTGCCAGCGCGAAGAATGCAGTTGGGGTGCTCCTTCAACCACTTCCAGAAGCGCTCCAGGACGAGCGCAGTGCCTGCTTGAACGCTCACGCTCACCGTCTTCTCCGCAACTGAATCTCCATCGCGATCGCCAGTCTGCACAAACTTCTGCTCGCCGCCAAGGCAATCTCGCCCCCCGCTTCAGATTGCGATGCGCCTGCGAAGTAGATACCAGCTCAACCCGGCCACCGCGATCAGCGGAATGGCGATGGCGATCAACTGTTGCCCACCGCGCCGCCGCTCTATCCTCCAGCCGCCGGTGGTGGTCGCTTTCTCGTTCAGTGGGCTGAGGACATTGCCGGGGGTCGGGTCGGCGAGCACGCGCCTGTCCAGGTGTTTCTTCTCGATCCGCCGCGAAAACGCCCTCTGCGCCGCGCCGCGCGCGAGGGAGGCAACCGCACTCAGCGGCCGCGCGGTTGTTCCTACCTGAACCTCCCGTCTGGGGTGGCGAGCCAGGCTCAAGATGGCGCTTGCCACGCGATCGGGTCCGTAGACGGGGTTCATCGCCACGACCTTGAGACCAGTGTAATTGGCCGCATTCTGGAACAGGGGCGTGTCGATGGTAGCGGGCAATACCAGGCTGACGCGGATGCGATCCGCATTCTCCAGGGCCAGCTCGTCTTGCAGCGCTTGGACGAAACCGCGAACCGCGTGCTTCGAAGCCGCGTACGCCGAAGCGTAGGGCGCGCTCAGCTTCGCCTCGACCGATGCATTGTTGATCAGCACGCCCGATCCCTGTCGCTTGAATTGTCTGAGCGCCGCGCGCGCGCCGAACACGTAGCCAAAGAAGTTCGTCTCCATCACTTGCCGGAATACATCGGAGGGAATCTCGAGAAACTTGCCTATCGCCATCACGCCAGCGTTGTTCACCCAGACGTCCAGCCGACCGAAGGTCTCGACCGCCTTGTCCGCCAGCCGCTGTACGGAGCTCTCATCGGTTACATCGGTCGGTACTGCGAGCGCACGCGGTCCCAGGTCCTGGGCGAGCTGGTGGAGGGCGTCCGCGCGGCGAGCCGCGAGCAGCACCGAGGCGCCCTCGCGAGCGAAACGGCGCGCGGTCTCGCGCCCAATGCCGCTCGAGGCACCGGTGATGACCACTACCGAATTGCGCAAGCTCTCTTGCATGAGACCTCCACCCGTTCACGCCGAGCGTAGCGAAGCGTCACCACCGTTCACGCCGAGCGTAGCGAAGCGTCACCACCCCTTCACGCCGAGCGTAGACCTCATGGGCCCCTTTGGGGCCCACCACCATTCATGAAAACTCTCATGCGAACCACCTCAAGTCCTTCGGAGCATTTTTGAATGTCCATTTCCTTGGTTCCTACCGTGGCGGATACCGCCAAGCGGGACTCCTGCCCAGCTTTCTTGAAAATCCGGCCATTTTCGAAAACTTTTCCCAGAAACTTTCAAGAATGCCCTCGACCGGGATTCAACGGTCACAGCGATTGCCAATCTACGCAGTACGAATCACGCTCTTCTGTGCAAAGAGACGTATCTGGTTCCCTGGAACGCTTCATTGCACAGCGAACGGCCTTCTTAGCCGAGCGTTCCGGGCAGATGGAGCCCAGGACCGAGCGGTCGTCCTCACGCGCCGGAGGGAGTTTTCATGGCAGCGACGCGTCACCGTTCACGCCGAGCGTAGAGCTCATGGGCCCCTTTGGGGCCCACCACCATTCATGAAAACTCCGAGCCCGTCGCGCGCTCGAGCTAGTAGCGGCGCGGAACCAGCCATGGCATGCAGACCTCCGACAATGGCAAC
>Ga0207684_10001001_pt1 | contig 31695 bp, 30 predicted proteins | sample KBSK5501metaG_FD_184342 | JGI IMG/M metagenome (GOLD analysis project Ga0207684, IMG submission 184342) | Corn, switchgrass and miscanthus rhizosphere microbial communities from Kellogg Biological Station, Michigan, USA - KBS K5-50-1 metaG... | ecosystem: Host-associated > Plants > Roots >... | reverse complement strand
CACCTGGCTGTTGGAGCAGCGTCTCCGGGATACGCTCTGCGGGACAAAGGTGTTGTTGAAACGGGACTATGAGAAGATCAAGGCCGGCCGGTCCTACTTTGGCGAGTTTGATCCGTTCGGCGACTTCGATCTGCTGTTCGGCGCCGCCAAGCAGAATCTGAAGATCGTGGAAGTTCCGATTCGGTACCGGGACCGGGCTTACGGAGAAACGAAGATCAAGCGATTCCAGCATGGCTTGCTGCTGCTGCGGATGTGCGGGGTCGCCTATAAACGGTTCAGGATGTATTGAGGGGAGAGGCTGGCGTGGTCAAAGCCGAGGAATTCTGGGGGATCACTGATTGCTTTCGCATGCTCTTCCGGCATCGTGATTTGGTTTGGCGGCTCACGGTGCTGGATTTGAAAGTCCGATACGTGGGCTCTCGACTCGGCCTGTTCTGGGCGCTGGCGATGCCCCTCCTCGTCCTAGGGGCATATGTGGTCTTATTCGGAGGGATTTTGGGCGTCCGGCCGGATCCCGCCTTTTCCGGTTTGGACTACGGTCTGTTGATGGCGTGCGGCCTTTTGCCATGGCTGGGATTTTCAGAGGGTGTGATGCGGGGTGCTGGATCGGTACTCGCTCAACGCCACCTGATGAAGAGCACGGTCTTTCCGGTAGAGCTGATTCCTGTGACGGCGGTCTGCGCGGGACTTGTGGGGCAAATATGCGGGCTTGCGTTGCTCCTGCTCGTGCTTGGCGCCCGAGGGATGGTAGGCTTCCATGTCATACTCCTCCCGGTGCTCGTGCTTCTCCAGACGCTATTTACGATCGGCATTGTGTGGTTCCTGTCCTGCGTCAACGTCCTCTACCGGGATATCTCCCAGGTCGTCGGGCTTGCCATGATTCTACTGATGTTTCTTTCACCCATCGCCTACACGGAGCGGATGGTCCCCGCCGGGATCGACTGGGTGGTCACGCTGAACCCGCTTTCCTACCTGATCGAGGGATACCGTGGCGTCTTGCTGTACAACCAGGCCCCCAGCATGAAGGGGCTAGCCATCTTTGGGGGACTCGCGTGTATCACCCTTTGGGCAGGCCACCGGTACTTTATGCGCCTGCGGCGCGTCTTGCCGGACTACGTGTGATGAACCAGATCGCGATCACAGTCAAGGATCTCTCCAAGATGTACAAGCTGTACCGGCATTCCGGCTATCGGCTCTTGGACTTCTTGGGCCTTGCGCCCGGCCGAGCCGATCGCCGTTTTGACGAATTCTGGGCCCTGAAGGGGGTGACGTTCAACATCGCAAAAGGGAGCACGGTGGGCGTGATCGGCCGAAACGGCGCGGGGAAAAGCACCTTGCTGAAATTGCTCTCGGGAGTGAGCACGCCCACGCAAGGAACGGTGGCGTTGAATGGTCGAGTGTCGGCCCTTCTGGAACTGGGGACGGGATTTCATCCGGACCTGACCGGGCACGAAAATATTTTCGCCAGTGGACTCTATCTGGGACTCGATCGGCCGGCGATGGAAACCCTCTACAACGAGATCGTGGCCTTTGCCGAATTAGGGGAATTTCTCCATCAGCCGGTCAGGACCTACTCGACCGGGATGCACATGCGATTGGCATTCTCGGTAGCCACCTCTATACCAGCCGATATCCAAGTGATCGACGAAGTTCTTGGTGTGGGAGACATGTATTTCTTCGGGAAGTGTTTTCAGCGGTTCCGTCGGTTCCAACAGGAGGGGCGCACCACGGTACTGGTCTCGCACGATCCCGGGACCATCCTCCGGCTGTGTTCCCGCTGTCTGTGGATTGACCACGGCGTCATCGCGGCAGACGGGACGCCGTTGGAAGTGATTCAAGCCTACAATCAATCGATCTATGAAGAACAGGACCGTCATGCAGAGGTAGGGCTGAGAGCATCGGAAGTGGATTCGGCGTCAGCGCAAGCCCTCCGGAGAGGCAAGGCCGTATCCGTTGAAGGCGTGGATTTTGTGGGAGCGGGAGGTAAGTTGGCCCACGCGTTCTCGATCGGTGAGGCCCTGACCGTCAGGGTCCGCTATCGGTCTCGCGTGACCCTCAACAATCCGGTCGTGGCGGTGGTCGTGTACCGGGCTGACGGCGTAACTGTCTGCAACGCGATCTCCTCGATGGATGGCGTGGAACTGGAGTTGGCCGAGGGTGAAGGGACCATCGAACTCCTCTTTGATCGTCTGATGCTGGGCCCTGGCGCGTACACCGTGGCCGTCGGTATTTACCCGACACTAGATCTGGCCGATTCCGCCAGCATGCAGCACGCGGTGATCTGGCACAAGCCCCATGCCTTTGTGGTGCGACGGCCAGCCGGCGTATCGGTGGACCTGGGGGTGGTCCGGCATCCGGTGCAGTGGCGGGTCGCCAAGCGTCTGTCGGCGATGGCTCCCAGTGGGTCTGCGGGTGAGACACAATGAACCGAGAATGTATGACGACGCAGCCCCCCGCGTGTGACTCCGCCCGGGAGGTGCGAGAGCGGTACCGTCGGTGCTATGAGCGGATTGCGGATGATGATCTGATCAAACCGCTCGAAAGCCACAAACATATTCGCAATATTCCCTTCCTCAGGATGATCGGCGATGTCCGTGGCAAGAGGGTTCTCGATGTAGGGTCCAGTCAAGGATTGCTTCTCGATCAGTTGAAAGCGGCCGAGCTCACCGTCTGCGTCGATCTTGCCAGTGCGTATTTGCAGGTGGCTCGGGGAAACGGCCATCAGGTCGTGGTCGCTGATGGAGAAGCCCTCTCGTTCCGACCAGGCAGCTTCGACGTGGTGATTTGCTCAGGCGTTCTGGAGCATGTTCTGGACGCAGAGGCGGTGATACGCCAGAGCGAGCAGGTCCTCGCGCCCCATGGAAAGTTGGTCGTCTTGGTGCCGTGGGAGGAGGACTTGCAGAAGTACGCCACGTGTGAGGGGACCTATGAGTTCACGCATCTCAGGTCGTTCAACGATGAGGTCGTCAGGAAGCTGTTCAGAGGATTCCGGGTCATACGCCGGCGTGGGGTCGAGCCTAAAGTGGAAAGACCGCCCAACTTCAAATTATTGGAGGCTCTCCCTCGGTTCGTGACAAGTCTCTTTCGGCTCGCTGGGATCGACAGCCTAGAGGAGTGGTTCGGTCGGCATATCCCATGGCGAATTCGGAACCGGTACTGGAAGTGGTACTGGCGGCAGTTGGAGAGGTTTCCTGAATGGGACTGGCTTTGGCTGTGGTTCTATCCCCCCAACCACATGGTGTTTGTCCTGGAGCCGAGAGAGGCGCAGGGTGGGTCTGAGGGACAGGCATGAGCGCGCGAACAGTCCGCCAGGCGGGTGTCGTGATGTTCGTGATGAACGATGTGCTGAACGATCCGCGCGTCCAGCGCGAGGCCCGTTCGGCGGTCCGGGCCGGATTCCGGGTCACGGTGGTCGCGATGCAGAGCGACCGGTGCCGCGTGCCCCGCGAGACGGTGGACGGCTATGAGATCGTGCGGGTGCGGTATCCCAGATCCATCATCCGGTTTCTCGTGTTCCGTCTTCTGTGGCTGGGCCGGCTGGTTGTCATGGTTCTGAGCGAGGGGCTCAAGTTGGCGGTCGGCCTCCCGCCGGGCCCGCAGGCGCCGGGGCAAGACCCGAGTCCGCCGAGTTGCTGGCGGTGGATCAAGTGGGCGTTCATGTGGGGAATTGGGGGGCTGTTGTTCCCGCTCAGGGTCTTCCGGCCCGTGCTGTTACCGCTGGCTCGACGCATGGAGGCGACGGCGCCGCTCCGCCAGGAGCGTTGGAAGAGAACGTTGCAATTCATCTGGGAGGTGGGATTCATTCGTGACAGCCTCTGGATCTCGGTGGCCATGTTGTGGGCGGTGCGGGACGAGCAGGCCCAAGTGTTTCATGGCAACGACCTGCCCACGCTGTCCTTGACGGCTTGGGCGGCGCGGCGCGCCGGTGGGAAGGCGCTCTATGATTCGCACGAGGTGTGGGTTGGTATGGTTCCAGGGATGACGCCGGCATTCAATTCCGTAACGCGGTGGGTGGAGCACCGCTACATCCGGCAGATGGATGCTGTCGTCACGGTCAACGATTTGATAGCAGAGGAACTCCGGCGTCAGTATCGTATTCCCCTGCCCTCTGTGGTGATGAATTGTCCAGAGCCGGAATCACCTCGCGTCCTCGATCCGTGCCGTTCGATTCGCGCGCAGTGCGGGCTTACCCTGGAGACGCCGATCATCCTGTACCAAGGGCGCTACGAACTGGGACGCGGGCTGGAGGCCTTAATCGAAAGCGGACGCTACCTGTCGAAGGGGGTCATCGTCCTGCGGGGGTATGGGGCAAACGAGGACGACCTCCGTCAGCGCGTGGCCGATCTCGGCGTGGCCGGACGGGTGTTCATGGTGGAGCCGGTACCCATGGGGGATCTTGTGAACGCCGCCGCCGAGGCAGATGTGGGTATCGTTCCCTATACAGCCTATTCTCCCTGCTATTATTACGCGTCGCCCAACAAGCTGTTCGAGTACATGTTCGCGGGCCTCGCGATCGCCGTCAGCGATTTGCCGTTTTTGGAGAAGATCGTGAGGGATCACGACCTGGGAGTCGTTTTCGACCCCTCCGATCCTCTGCTCATCGCCGAACAACTGAATGTCTTGGTGTGCAATTCCGCACGCCTTCGGACCTGTAAAGAGAACGCGGCCCGTGCAGGACGCGAGCGGTATAACTGGGATCACGAAGGCGGTAAGCTGGTTGAGCTCTACAAAACCTTGGCCAACGGGAACGCCGGTCCGGGCACGACTTATGCCTTCTAACATCATTGACCGACAGAATGCCGAGTTCTGGAATGAACTATGCGGGACGCCCGCGGCTCGCGCACTCGGGATCATCGAGCCGTCGAGTGAGAATCTACGCCGCTTCGACGAATGGTATATGAATTACTACCCATACGTGGCGAGATACGTCGACTCCGAAGCGGTGAAAGGAAAAAAGGTGCTGGAGATCGGCTTAGGCTACGGCACGCTCGGGCAACTGCTTGCGTTGCAGGGATGCCAATACTACGGGCTCGACATCGCCAAGAATCCGGTCGCCATGATGCACTATCGCTTCTCTCTCCTGGGGCTGGAAGGCGGACACCGGGTTCAAGTTGGGTCGGCGCTGGAGATCCCATACAAGGATGCCACCTTTGAGTACGTGTATTCGATCGGCTGCCTCCATCACACGGGCAATTTGAGTCGGGCGGTCGCCGAAGTGTATCGTGTGCTGGCGGACGGGGGGAAGGCTGTCATCATGCTCTATAACCGCCGCTCCTTCCGCCGCTTGGTGCATTTGCCGCGCTTACGCTTCCGCAATCGGCTCCTGCACTGCCTCCAGTATCGGAATGATGAGGCCGGCTTTGCGCGCTGGGTCCGAGCGGCCTATGATAAAAATACCGAAGGCGAGGAGGCCCCGCACACCGACTATGTCTCGCGGGCTCAAGTGCGACGGTTATTCCGCGCCTTCAGCAGCGTGCGGATCGAAAGCCGGAATTGCACTCCGCTCGTCTTCTTCAAAGGCAGGGTACGGATCCCCCGCGAGAAGCTACTCAACAACCTTGGGCGGGTGCTGGGTCTCGATCTGTATATTACCGTCACCAAGTAGCGAGATGCTTGTAAGGAGATAGCCATGCTGACGTTGCTGATTCGGAAGACGCAGGGACTCAAAGGCCGCCTGCACAACACCCTGAACGGGGCGGTCCAGCGCTATAAACAGGCCATGGTCTTCAAACGGACCGTGGCCCCGTACCCCGCCACGATCTATCTGGCCGTCAACACCCGTTGCGGGTTCTCCTGCAAGATGTGCGACGTGGGCATGGAACAGTACGACACCCAGTTCTACAAGATCATGAGCCTGTCGAAGGAGCAGCCGCGCGACCGGCTCTCGCTGGAGCGATTGAAGGCCCTGGTGGACGAGGTCAAGGACTTCAAGCCGATGATCGCGGCGACCTCCACGGAGCCGTTGCTTTACAAGGACATCATCCCCCTGTGCGACTATGTGGTCAGCAATGGGCTGCAGATGCTGGTGACCACGGCGGGCTTGCAACTGGAGAAATACGCCGAGGACCTGGTGCGAGTGGGCGTCCAGAATCTCTGGGTTTCGATCGACGGCCCGCCGGAGATCCATAACGACATCCGCGGAGTCAAGGACTCCTTCCAGAAATCCGTCGCCGGCATCCTGGCCGTGGATGAGTGGAAACGCCGGCTCGGGCGCGAGTTTCCCAAGATGGGCATCAATTACGCGTTCTCCAACTACAACTTCCATTGCCTGGAGCGCTTCATGGACGCCGTGCACGCGTTGCCGGTCGACCACATCACCTTTTCCCACATGAACTACGTGACGGCCGGGATGGCAGAAGTTCACAACGCCCGCTTCGGCCACCTCTATCCCACGACGGTGAGCAGCGTCTCGAACGCGGACCCGACGAAGGTGGATGTGGACGTGTTCTGGGACCAGATCAATCGGGTGAAAACGCGCTATCCCGGACGCGCCGGCTTCGGTCCGGACCTCGACAGGAAGGGCTTGGAAGACTTCTACTTCCACCCGGAGGTCTTCGTCCATGGGGACCGCTGCTATGTGCCCTGGCGGGCGGCCGAGATCATCGCCAACGGGGACTGCGTGGTGATGACGCGCTGTTTCCATACCAGTTTCGGCAACATCCTCAAGCAGAGCTTCAAGGACATCTGGAACGGTCCCAGCTACCAGGAGTTCCGGAAGAACCTCATCCTCCACGGGACGTATCCCGCGTGCTCGCGGTGCTGCGGAATTCTGTGAAATGCGTCTGTTCTCCCGCTTGAAGCGTGCGGTCACGTCGCGGTGGGGGCCGGCGGTGCGGGCCAAAGAGACGGACCGTGAAGCGCTCCGTTCGCTGGCCAGCATGCCGGATGAGGGAGTGCTGGCCTGCCTGAGTCTCGAGGTGGCCGGCCGCCAGCCCTCCGCGTTGCTGGCTGCTTACCGATCGCGCCGAATGCCGTCGGCTCTTTTCCGGCAGGAAGACCGCAAAGAGCTGGCGGGCCTCATGGCGGAATGCTTTCCCGACTCTTACAAGGAAACCCTGCGCCGCGCGGACCTCGCGTGCCGGCACTTCGTGGAGGTGCTCGGGAGTGGAGAGACGGACCTCGGCGATCCGATCAACTGGTGGACGGACTTCAAGGGTGGAACCTGGGCGCAGGGGGATTACGAAGAACTCAACGCGACGCTCTACGCGGATCACTTCCAGAACGAGCGGTACATCGGCGACATCAAGCTGCCCTGGGAATTGAACAAGCACGCGCATTTCGTCGAGCTGGGCAAGGCCTACTGGCTGACAGGCGACGAGCGCTACGCCGAGGCCCTGCTCCAACAAATAGATGATTGGATCGCGCGGAACCCTTTTCTGCATGGCCTCGCCTGGACACAAAATCTGATCGTGGCCCAGCGGGCCATCGCCTGGGTGCTAGCGCTCCAGGCGGTCGTGGACAGCCCCGCGCTCACACCGGCCCGACTGCTCCGGATTCTGAAATCGCTGTATCAGCACGCCCGTTATATCCCGGTCCATTTCGAGTTCGCCGAGCGGGCGTCGAACCATCTGTTCGGGAACGCCGCGGGGCTAGCGGCCCTAGCGCTTGCGTTTCCCGAGTTTCACGAGGCGGCCTCCTGGCGGAAGAAGTCGCTTGAGATCATCGAATCCGAACTGGCCAAGCAAGTCTACGCGGATGGCGTCCAGTACGAACAGTCCATAAACTACCACCGGTATGTGGTGGAATTCTGCCTGCTGCCGTGGCTCCTTTCCGGGCTCCAGCCGTCGCCATACTCCACCGCGTCGCAGAATATCCTCCGGCGTATGCTGACGTTGCTCCTGCACATGACCCAGCCGAACGGACGAGTCCAGCCAGTCAGCGACGCCGACGGGGCGCGGGTCTGGCAATTCAACTATCGTACAATCAACGACCATCGCGGCTTATTGAATCTCGGCTCGGCGCTGTTCCAAGATGCCATGCTTAAGTTCGGGATGGAAGAAAGCAGTGAGGACGTGCTCTGGTGGCTGGGACCGGCAGGGCATCGGCAGTGGGCGGCCCTGCCGTCCGAGGAACCCCCGCGCTCGGCGGCGTTCCCGGAAGGCGGGTACTTCGTTCTGCGGGAAGCCTGGCGGCCTGATGCGCTGTGGATGTTTTTCGATTGCGGGCACGTAGGCATGGGCGATTGGCCGGACGAGGTCTCGGTGGGCACCCATGGTCATAGCGACCTCCTGACGTTCGGTCTGGCCGCCGGAGGCGAAACGCTGTTGACGGATATCGGCTCCTATACCTACACCGGCTCCAAGCCATGGCATGATTACTTTCGTAGCGCCCACGGGCATAACGTCATCCTTGTTGACGGGCAAGACCAGAGCCTGTTGACGACCCACTGGGCGCTAAAAGAGCGGGCCAGACCGCGAGATGTCCAATGGCAATTCTCGGAGGAGAGGGACTTTGTGACGGGTGCGCATGACGGATACCGGCGCCTTGCTTTACCGGTGCTCCATAGGAGAAGCCTGCTCCTGCTTCGGGAGAGTCGGCGGATCATCATGAGAGATGATCTGGAAGGGCAGGGCAGGCATACTATCGAGGCGCTCTTTCATGCCATGCCCACTGCGGAGTTCCTTCGGACGGGCCGTCCGGACTCCTGGAAAATTCTCGGGCGCCGGGCGGTTGTGACGGTGACCTTTCACGCGTGGGGGCTTCACGAGGGCAGCCACCTTCCGGTTGCGTATCGCGTGGTACGGGGAGGCACAAACCCTATCGATGGGTGGTACTCGGATGATTACGGAGTGAAAGAACCGGCCTCAGTGTTACACTTGACGTTCCAAGGCGCTTGCCCCATCCGCCTGTATTCCATATTTGAGGTAGGCGACACTGCACCCCTGTGCGCCGACTGGCACGTGGCCGAGGCGGAGTGGGAGGCTGCCAGACCGGATTTCCGTTCGGCATTCGGAGGGGTGAAGTGACCATGAGTAGTTCGGCCCGCTCCGGAACCGCCGCGCCGGAGCCTCTAACAGTGATCATGTTGGTGACGAGTGGTGGACTGAACGATCCCCGAGTCCGACGTTCTATGCAGACCGCCGCGCGTGTCGGGCTCCAAGTCCAGCTTGTCTGCCGTCCGTCGACCTTGCTCACGGTCGAAAACAGTGGAACTTCGGTGGTGCACATCCATCACGTGCCTCGCGTGCCGGGTGCCGGGATTCTTAAGCGGATGTTTATGAGGGAACCTCAGACAATCGAGAGAGGAAGGTCTGTGGACGCGGGGGGGGGTCGGGGAGTTTCCGTATCGGGGAAATCGGATGGGCCCTATTGGTTGAGGCCGAGAGAGGCTTGGACTCTCTTGGGAATCGCCTGGTTTAATTGCCTGGCGGTGACGAAGATGTGGCGATTTTCCGCGGCCCTTGTCCATGCAAACGATTTGGACACGCTTATCGCCGGCGTCTTGCTTTCTCGATTGAAGAAGATGCCGTTGCTCTATGATGCGCATGAGCTGTTCACGGCGCAGTTCACCGGCGCCTCCCGGCAATTCCGGTCCATTCTTTTCGGTCTTGAGCATTGGCTCATCCGATATGCGGATTCTGTGGTGACGGTGAGTCGATCCATTGCGGAAACCTTGGCAGCTTGGCACGGGGTTTCTGTCCCGAGGGTCGTGATGAACTGCCCGTCGGCCCGGCCCCTTGTGGGGGCGGGCGTGGCCGGCGCCATCCCGCGGCAAAGGCCTCTCGCACGCGTCGTCTATCAAGGGATGTACCTCCCTGAGCGGGGTCTTGAGGAGCTGATTCTGAGCGTCCCTCAGTTCGATTCGGCCGAGTTGTACTTGCGTGGGTACGGCGATCTTGAGCCGGCTCTTCGGGCGCTGGTGGAGCGGGAAGGTTTGCAAGGACGGGTACATTTCCTTCCTCCTGCAGATCCGAGGTATATGGTAGAGAGTCTGGCGGGATTCGACATCGGTGTCGTTCCGTATCGGCCGACCCATCTTTGCCATCAATATTGTCTCCCCAATAAAGTCTTCGAATACCTGCAAGCCGGGCTCGCGCTGGCCGTAAGCGCACTTCCCGAATTGGAACGGCTGGTGAAAGAGACCGAAACCGGGGAGCTGTTTGATCCAGAGCGCCCTGACGACATTGCCCGAGCGATCAATGCCTTGACAAAGGATCCTCGCCGACTTGGAGAAGCTCAATCAAAGGCCCGTTTGGCAGCAATGAGATACACTTGGGAAATTCAAGGAGAGCCTCATATTTTAGCTTGCTATAGAGAATTGATCGGGGTGGAATCTCCTAAACCGGGAGATGCTCGCTGATGTGCGCCATCGCCGGACTCTATCAGGTCTCCGGTCAGGCCGTCGACCCTGCGATGCTGGAACGGATGGTTCGTCTCCAGGCGCATCGCGGTCCCGATGGAGAAGGGTACGTGTTGCTGGATGCGTCGGGTCGGGAGAAGCCGGTTGCAACCAGGGGACGGCTGATGGAATCGTTCGGGTCTCCCTCCCACCAGTATGCGATTGGGTTCGGGCATCGGCGGCTGGCGATCATCGATCTTTCGTCCCTGGGCCACCAGCCGATGGCGACTGAAGACGGCCGATGCTGGGTCACGTACAACGGAGAGATCTACAATCATATCGAGCTCCGGGAGGAATTGTGCGGCAAAGGGCACCGTTTCCGCTCAGCCTCCGATACTGAAGTTCTGCTGGCGGCCTATCGGGAGTGGGGTGAGGCCTGCGTCACGCGATTCAACGGCATGTTCGCCTTCGCCCTGTGGGATGGCGATCGTCACCGGCTCTTCTGCGCGCGGGATCGTCTGGGGGTGAAGCCGTTCTACTATTTTTGGGACGGCGCGCGATTCGCGTTTGCCTCCGAGATCAAGGGTCTCCTGGCGGCTGGCATCCGGCCCTCTCCCAACCATCGCGCCGTGTTCGATTACCTCGACGGGGCCTATCTCGATTACTCCTCCGGGACGTTCTTCGAAGGCATCGAACAGCTCCCTCCTGCGCATTATTTGACGGTGGACACGCAGGTGACGGTGCAACGCTACTGGGACCTCCCCTCCCCCGGCGAGAGTACTTTCTCGATGCGGGAAGCCGCCGACCGCTTTCGCGAGCTGTTTCACGATGCGGTTCGGCTGCGCCTCCGGAGCGATGTCCCAATCGGTACGTGCCTGAGTGGGGGGCTTGACTCCTCCTCGATCGTCTGCGTGGCGAATGAGCTGATGTTCGGCGGGCATGCTGTCCCGCGCGAGCTCGTCGGTGAGCGGCAGAAGACGTTCTCATCCTGTTTTGAAGATCCCGCCTACGATGAGCGGAGGTTCATCGCCCCGGTGCTTGAACGGACCCGCGCCGAAGCGCATTACACCTTTCCCGATCCGAAGGAGCTGGCCGCGACGGTGTCGCAGTTGGTCTGGCAGCAGGACGAGCCGTTCGGCTCGACGAGTATCTTCGCACAATGGAATGTCATGCGCTTGGCGTCGCAATGCGGCGTGAAAGTGCTGCTGGATGGGCAGGGCGCCGACGAATTGCTGGCGGGCTATCACGGTTTTTTCGGGGCGCGCTTCGCCGATCTCACGACGGATCGGCGGTGGGGCTTGCTGGTCCGGGAGTTGACCGCCTGTCGGCGCCTGCACGGGCCGATCCCGCGGCATGTCTTTTCGAATCTTGCGCGGGCGCTCTTGCCGGGAGTGCTCGTGCGTCTCGTGCGCGACCGCGTGACCGGCAGCGTGGACTGGATCGCGGCGGACTTTCGCCGGCAGTGGGGCCCGGTCCCGGCAGCGCCCTCGGTCTCCGCTTCGCATCTTCAGAACATGCAGCACCAATTACTCACTGGAAACGGCCTGCGGGCGCTCCTTCATTACGAAGACCGGAATTCGATGGCATTCGGGATCGAGACGCGCTTGCCGTTCCTGGACTATCGCCTGGTGGAGTTTCTTTATGGCCTGGGACCGGAGCTGAAAATCCAACGGGGGTGGACCAAGGCGGTGTTGCGGGAGGCCATGCAGGGCATCCTGCCCGAGGAGGTTCGCCGGCGATCGGATAAGATGGGGTTCGTCACGCCCGAGGACATGTGGTTCCGCACGTCCTTGCGCGAGATGGCGCGAGACGTGCTGTCGGATTCGCGGACCCGTACGCGTGGCTACCTGAATGTGGATGCCGCGCTGCATGAATTCGAGGACCATCTGGCCGGGCGGAAGAACATCAGTTTCACGATTTGGCGGTGGCTCAACCTGGAACTCTGGAGCCGCCGCTTTGTGGATAGAGATCCATGCGCCGCACGTGCGTCCTGATCAACAACACCAGCCTTGGCGGCGCGGAGCGGCGATTCAGCCATCTCTTCACGCGCATGGCCGACGCTGACCCAGGCGTGAATCTGGTGATCAATGCCGGGCTCTGGAAAAGGCTCGTGGAAACCGGCGTTGCGACCGGACATGAAAGACGGGTTTGGAAGCTTGCTGAGCCCTGTGGACGGCTGGCCGAGTGGATCGGGTTTCGGCGGAGCGAGCCTGCATTCTTCCTGCGGAAACTTGACTACCTGCTGTTTGCGTGCCTGCTGCTGGTTCGGTATGCGCTGGCCCGCCGCCGCCTGTTCCACCTGGTCTTGGGAGGAGCCTACATCGCGCTCCCGTTGATGGCGTTGCGTCCGGACCATCGGGTCGTGGTCTCGGTTGTGAGCGCCGACCTGACGCTGATGGTCGGCGCGCCGTGGGCCCTGCCGATTTACCGGCATATTCTGCGTCGATGCACAGGCATTGACGCCTTGACCGAGGCTGCGCGCGCGGATTTGATGCGGCGCGGGATTTCCGGGGACGTGATTCTCGTATCCCCTGGAAGCACCGTCGATCCGGATCGGTTTCAGCCCGCGCCGGACAGGCAGGCCTGGGTGGTCTTTGCGGGACGCCTGGTTGACGAAAAGAATCCACTGCTGTTCCTCGAGGCGGTGCTGGCTGTCCATCGCGCGGAACCGACTGGACGGTTCTTCCTGTTGGGAGAGGGCCCGCTCCGCTCGCAGGTCGAGCAAGCGTTGGACCGATTGCAGTTGCGAGGCGTCGTCGAAGCGGGATTCCGCCAGGACCTGGCGTCTGTGCTTGGCAAGACGCGTGTGTTCGTTTCCTTGCAGCGACAGGACAACTACCCCTCCCAGAGCCTGCTCGAAGCGATGGCCTGCGGCGCTGCAGCGGTTGCCACAGACGTCGGGCTCACGTGGAAGCTGGTAGACGAGGCGACTGGGATTCGGGTCAAGCCGAATCCCGCCGATATTGCGGAAGCGGTGATAGGTCTCTTGCGGGATCCCCAGCGATGCGATCGGCTGGGACAGGCTGCCAGGCGGCGGGTGCAAGAGGCGCACTCGGAAGACCGATACCGTGCGTATCTGGACGAGCTCTATGCTAAGGTGGCGACGTGATCCGTGCGCGGGGAGGGAAGCGGCTCATCTGGGGCGTCCTGGTCCTCCTGGCGATGGTGCTGGCGGCTCCGGTTGGCCTCGAGACCTTGGGCAGGGCCTTGATCGCGGATGATCCGCTCCACGCCGCCGACGCGATTCTCGTGCTGTCCGGCGAATCGCGGGAGGGGGACCGCGTGCAACACGCGGTGGACCTCTATAAGCAGGGCTTGGCGCCGTTGCTGGTGCTCAGCGGCACGCCAGCTGGATTCCGGACGCATGAGGCGGAGATCATGCAGCGTCATGCGGAGTATCTCGGCGTGCCACCGGGTCGCATCCTGGCCGTGAAACATGACTCTGACTCAACGAAAGAAGAAGCCGAGGCGGTCGTGCCAGTTTTGCAGCGCCGAGGCGTGAAAGAAGTAATCCTGGTGACATCCAATTACCATACCGCCCGAGCCAAGCGGATCTTCGCGAAGGCCGCGGGACCAGCGGGCCCACGGTTTCTGGCGTTTCCCGTTGACGACGGCTTGTTTGATCCGGACGGATGGTGGAAACGCCGCCGGTACGCGAAAACCTTTTTCTATGAAGCCATCAGAACCGTTTGGTCCGCTGTAGAGGCCGAGTGATGTTCCTGTATGTCCTGACCTTTGCCCTTGCGCTGTTACTAGCTCTCTACGGAGTGCCGCTGGCGCGCCGCGCCGCGCTCCAGTTCAATGTCGTAGACCGGCCTGACGGACGCCTCAAGAACCAGCCTGAACCGGTCCCGTACTTTGGCGGGCTGGCAGTGTATCTGGCGTTCTTGGTCAGCGTGGCGTTGACCTTTGAGTTCCGACAGGACGTCTTAGGATTAGTCCTTGCCGGCACTCTGATGGTGATGGTGGGCCTGATCGACGACTTCGGGGTCCTCAAGCCCTGGCCCAAGCTGATCGTCCAGCTCATCGCGGTCTTCGTCCTGATCCGGAGCGGGATCCGTATCGAGATCGCCGCGTTTCCCGATTGGCTGGACCTCCTCATCACGGTCTTCTGGATGATCGGCATCATCAATGCCTTCAACATCATCGATGTCATGGACGGATTGGCTGGCGGCATCGGCGTGATCGCCTCTGTCTGGCTCTTCGTCGTGGCCGTGATGAATCAGGACGCGATGCTCGCCGTGATGCTGGCTGCATTGGCGGGGAGCTTGGTCGGGTTTCTTCGGTACAACTTTTACCCCGCCTCAATCTACCTAGGAGACACGGGATCCCTCTTCGTGGGACTCATGTTGGGCGCGCTGGCGATGATCGGCAAGTACACGGTCGTCAATCCGATATCCGTCCTCACGCCAGTGCTGATTCTGGGAGTCCCGGTGTTCGACACACTGTTCGTGATGTGCATCCGATGGATGCGCGGGGTTCCGGTTTCTTGGGGAAGCCCTGACCACTTTGCGCTCCGCCTCCGACAGTGGACTCTCACGGTACCGCAGGTCGTTGTCGTGAGTTACGTCGTCGCGCTGCTCGTGGGGGGCATCGGCGTGCTCGTGATGTTCGTGTCCTTCGTCACGGCGTTGGGCCTCATCGGGACGACGATGGTTCTGGCGATCGTGGTGGCGTTCTGGCTCAAGCGTATTGACATGTCCAAGCACGCGAAGAGCGCGCTCCTGCGCGATCCCGCCGCGGAGAGAATGCCATGATCCTTATCGTCGGGGCCGGCCTGGCGGGACTCAGCACGGCCTATCACCTGGGCGATCGTCCCTATCGTGTGATGGAGAAAGAAAAGGAGGCAGGCGGTCTCTGCCGCTCCTATCAGATGGACGGCTTCACCTTCGATATAACCGGCCACCTCCTGCACTTCCGTCAGGCGGAGATCAAGACGTTGGTCGAAGGCCTGCTGGTCGGCAAGCTCGAGAAACACAATCGGCGGTCCTTCATCTACTCGCACCGGACGTACACGGAATACCCGTTCCAGGTGAATACCTATGGGCTGCCTCCAGAGGTGGTTCGAGAATGTCTGTTGGGCTTCATCGCCACGCTCACACATCCGTCCACGGTTTCACCAGAGGAGCGGTCCTTCAAGGCCTGGATCCTGGAGAATCTCGGTGAGGGCATGGCCAAGCACTTCATGGTGCCGTTCAACGAAAAACTCTGGCAGGTGTCGCTGGACGAGCTGACCTCGGACTGGGTCTCCTGGCTGGTCCCGAAGCCGGAACTCAAGGATGTGATCAATGGCGCGTTGGGGATCAAGGACAAGGCCTTCGGCTACAATCCGACCTTCCTCTATCCAGCACAGGGAGGGATCGGGGTCTTGCCACAGGCGTTCCTGCCCGGAGTGAAGGAAATCATTTACGGGAGCGAGTTGGTCGAGGTGGACACGCAGCGTCGCCGGGCCGTGTTCCAGGACGGGCGCATGGAAGACTACGAGACCCTCGTCTCAACGATCCCTGTGCCTGAATTGATCCGCCGCTGCACGGACCTACCCCAAGCGATTCGGGACGCCGCAGACGGGCTCCGCTGCGTGTCGGTCTACAACGTTAATCTCGGCGTGGCGCGGGAGCGTGTATCGGACTACCACTGGATCTATTTCCCCGAGCCGGAATATCCCTTCTACCGAGCCGGGTTCCCGATGAACTTCTCGCCCGCGCTTGGACGGCCTGGGTGCAGTTCCTTGTATGTGGAGATCTCGCACCAGCCCACGGAAAGCATCCCTCCGGCCATATTGCTTCAGCGGATCCGGGCTGGCATGGAGCGGGCTGGCATTTTCGGGCCGGACGACGAGATCGTGGTGGCCGACGTGCGCGACATCCGTTACGCCTACGTCCTCTTCGATAAGCACAGGGCCCGTGCCCTGCCGGTAATTCTGGAGGAACTGGAGCGTCGCGGCATCTATTCGATCGGGCGGTACGGGCGCTGGGAGCACACCTCGATGGAGGACGCTATCGCCCAAGGCAAGAAGCTGGCCGAAAAATTGCGGGCCGCCGGTTAGCCTCCGTGCAGACGGTCTGCCACATCATCACCCAGCTGGAACTGGGTGGGGCGCAGCAGAACACTCTGTTCACGGTGTCGCATCTTGATCCGTCCCGGTTCCGTGTCGCTTTGATCACGGGCGAGCCGGGTCTGCTTGATGAAGAGGCCAAGGTGTTTGAAGGCGTTGCCTTTTATCAGGTGCCGAGTCTCGGGCGTCCGATTCGTCCCTGGCGCGATCTCCGCGCGTTCCTCTCCTTGACCGCGCTTTTGAGAAAACTTCAGCCCGCGATCGTCCATACCCATAGCTCCAAGGCCGGCATTCTGGGTCGCCTCGCGGCCTGGTTGGCCGGAGTCCCCATCATCATCCATTCCATCCATGGGTTTGGGTTTACACGCTATCAACATCCGCTGTTCAGGCTCGCGCTGTTGGCGGGAGAGCGGCTCGCGGCCCCTGTCACCACCAAGTTCTTTGCAGTTTCGGAGGCGAATCGTCGGCAAGGCATCAGTCTCGGTCTGTTTTCGGCCGACCGGTGCACGGTCATCCGCAGCGGGGTGGACCTGGCGGCTCTTCGGCGAACTCGCGTCGATGTCAGAGCCAAGAGACAGGAACTAAGCCTTGAGCCGATCGGACCGGTGGTGGGGATGATGGCCCCCTTCAAGCCGCAGAAGGCGCCTCTGGACTTTGTCCGGATGGCGGAGCTGGTCCATCGAGCCAGGCCCGATGCGCAATTCGTACTGGTCGGGGACGGTGAGTTGCGCAATGAAGTCGAGGTCGAACGATCCCGGCTGGGCCTCTCCTCCGTAATGCATCTGACCGGATGGCGGCGTGACACCGCCGAGATCATGCGCTGTCTGGATATTCTGGTGCTGACGTCCTTGTGGGAAGGATTGCCGAGAGTCTATCTGGAGGCCATGGCCAGCGGCGTGCCGGTGGTGGGCACGAAGGTGGACGGCGCTCCGGAGGTCATTCGGGAAGGCGTCACCGGCTTCCTCGTCGAACCGGGCGATGTCCGGGCTCTGGCTGAGCGGGTGCTGTATATCCTGTCTCATCCGGAAGAGGCCAAGCGGATAGGATGCAACGGCCAGGAGCTGCCACTGGAGTTCGATATTCACGAGATGGTGCGTCAGCAGGAACGCGAATATGATACACTCCTCGCGACCTTGCCGCTAAATCAGGAAGGCGGAGAGCATGCACGTTCCCTTACTTGACTTGAAAGCCCAGTATCGTCCGATCCGCGCAGAGATCATGGCCGCTTTGGAGTCGGTCTGTGATGAGCAGGCGTTCATCTTGGGAGCGCGCGTGGCCGACCTGGAGAAAGACATCCAGCGCTACATCGGCGCCAGCCAGGCCGTTGGTGTGGCGTCCGGCAGCGACGCGCTGCTGCTGGCCCTCATGGCCTGCGACGTGGGTCCCGGCGACGAAGTCGTGACGGTGCCGTACACCTTTTTCGCCACGACCGGCTCGATTTCCCGACTGGGCGCGAAGCCAGTGTTCGTGGACATCAAGCCGGACACGTTCAATATCAATCCCGCGTTGATCGAGTCGGCGATCACGCCGAGGACCAAAGCCATCCTGCCGGTGCACCTGTATGGGCAATGCGCGGAGATGGAGCCGGTGCTGCAGATCGCGGCCCAGCGGAAGATTTCCGTGATCGAGGACGCCGCCCAGGCGATCGGGGCGACCTGGCGAGGCCGGAAAGCCGGCGTCCTCGGCCAGATGGGGTGTTTCAGCTTCTTCCCCTCCAAGAATCTGGGAGGATTCGGCGACGGAGGCATGATCACCACGAACGATCAGGCCCTGGCCGACCGCGTCCGCATGCTGCGGGTCCACGGCAGCCGTGTGAAGTATGTCCATGAGATGATCGGGATGAACAGCCGGCTGGATGCGCTGCAGGCGGCCGTCTTGCGCGTGAAGCTCAACTATCTGGAAGGCTGGACGAAAGGGCGGCAGCAAAATGCCGCTCGGTACGAATCGCTTTTTAAAGACGCCGACCTGCTCGATCGCGTGACGCTGCCCACGGTCACCGCCGAGAACCGCCATGTCTACAACCAGTACGTCATCCGGGCCGCGCGGCGGGACGAGCTCCGGGCCTTTCTGCAGGAGCAGGGCGTGGGGACCGAGATCTATTATCCCGTGCCGCTGCATCTTCAGGTCTGCTACCGGGACCTTGGCTATCGGCAGGGAACGTTCCCGCAGTCTGAGCGCGCGGCCGAGGAATCGTTGGCCGTGCCTATCTTTGCCGAGTTGACCGCCGACCAACAGGCCTATGTCGTCGAGACGATCAAGAAGTTCTACAGAAAGAACTGATCCTACTCGACGAGAGCGGGTCTTGAGAGTGCCTCGCTCTTGCTGATTCCCCGTATGCCGATCCCGGCTAAAGGAACAGGCAGAACTGCCTGAACGGTGACGGGATCGACGGGACGACCCTCGAGACCAAGTTCGGAGAACCAGCGTAAGACCTCGTTGAATCGATGTCGGTGTGCGTAGAGCGGTGTCCAGAAATCCCGGACAGTGTGAAGTGTGTTCTTGATCGTGTAGTCCGATCCTCTCTCGTAGCGCCGCCGGTGCGTACCGACGATACCCCATGCCAGGGGATAAAGGATGATGTCCTGCAGCCATCTCGGCAAGCGCGCGAATATTGGTCTCAGGAACGTCGCTAGGACATACTGGAAACGCCCCTTCCAATTCATCTGGAAGAAGTCTTCAGCTGCATAGACCCAGATGTAAATCGCGCCATCCGACTTGCGAAAACGCTCAATGCTCCGAAATGCGGCCTCGGTAGAGTAGGTGTGATGAAGCACGCCGTGCGAGTAGACAAGATCGAACGAACGCTCAGAAAACGGCGGAGTGAAAAGGCTCGCGATCACCGTATGAACGAACGGCATCGCGGAAATCTTGGCGCCGCTGCGCAACAGCGATAGATTCAAATCTATCCCCACCACCTCCGCTCCATATGCAATTCCGCCAGTCGCATTGTGGATATAGATGGGCTCTAAGCCGAAGCCTGCGCCGATATCCAGGACGCGGAGCGCCGGGACTCCGGGCATGCGTTGGAGGAGATAGCTCGGCCAGTCCAATTCCGCCCGGAGGTGTCGCTCGCGCTCTTCGATCATGAAGATGAATGTGTGCGCGTCTTCGCCGAGTCCTTCCCATTCGATCGTAAAGCTTTTTTGGATCCACAATTCGCCCGGTCTTGGTGCCTTAGGGGGGAAAGGGAGATCCAAGGCTTTGATTCCGAAATGTTGATATCTGTCGCGGAACTGCCTATGGAGCGGCAGCGGAAAGTCCAGCAGGACCGGTACATAGTTGACGATCGGATACCAGGCGCAACCGGCCATGCATTCCAACACACCGGTTTCTACAACTTCTTCTAACAGAGTGCGGTCTATCCTCTCGGCGGCAGCTCGGGCGGATGCCTCTGGCGAGAGATCGACTGTGTGTGACTCGATTCGGTTTAGCCGTAGCGTGTTCTTACAACATGGACATCGGAGAAATTCCAGCAAACGGATATTCATGTCCCCCTTTCGGGCCGTGGGACGACCATGCGGTCAGTGCGCCAAGATTTTATCGGGAGTTTGCTCGAAGGGTGAGAGGTGAACCATCCACCGTAAACGCGCCCTTCTGCAAAATCTCTGGTTACGGGGACTAGGTCATCGGCGAATAGCCTTTGATGTACTCATTGATGCGGTGGAAATCGTCCAGGGTGATGCGTTGATACCGGAGCAGGGCCAGGGCCCTGAATTTCAATTTGCGGAGATGAAACTCGAACCGCTTCGTTCGCGGGTGGTCCGTGTCGACGTTGTACGCCAGCACGGCCCGCTCGATAGCGTATAGGATCCGATGGACCCGGTAGTTCCGGATGAACTGGGCGGACACTTTGTAGAGCGCGAACAGAATCGTCAGATAGCTCCCGATGCCGGCCAGTGTATGCGGGTCGAGGAAAAACGGCGGGTTATGGTTATAAAACCGGAGCGCGCCTTCATGCAAAGGATAATAGAGATCTCGTTGAGGGTCGCCGTCGGTGATCTTCGTTGCGTTGAAAGGAATGTCTTTGATGATGTCGTGAATGTTGTGCGACAGCTTGGCCGCGATTTCATACACTTCGCTGTCGCTGAGGTCGGTGGATGTCACCAGCATGGTTTTCGTGGCCAACGTGGTGATGTCTTTTGATGCGTTTTTATAGGTCGTGCCAGGAATCGTGATGATATCCAGGTAGGGGTACAAGAATTCCAGGCTGGCGGCGTGCTCGATCGTCAAGAGTTTGAACTGCGGGTGTTGCGAGAGCGTGCGCATCACTTCAGCCTTGAGTCCCACCAGGAAGATGCCCACTTCGATGTTCCCCTCAATCATCTGGTGCATGGCCTGCTCGAAATTCAGGTTTTTCCCCTGACGATCGATGGGGATGCCGTAGTGAGTGAAGATCAAGTCGGCGATGAAGCTCGTGGCGCCGCCTTCCGGTCCCATGTAGACCTTGGTGTGGGGGGGAATTTCGCGGATGTCGGAGATCGCCATGTCTTTTCTAGCGACGATGTGCAAGGGGGATTTATACAGTGGCATCAAGGCCCTTAGCCGGATCCCGTCGCCGCGCGTTGTGCCTTTCAGTTCTTTCTGATTGAATTCGAGGGAGCACTTGGGCGGCTTTTCAAAGTGCAGGGGCAGCCCGTCTTCCGCGAGTCCCAATTGCGCCACGCCCTGGTTGATAAAGTAGATATTATCGAGCGACCCGCAGGATTCTCGAGGGAAGAAGTCTGGCACGATGTTCAGATGCAGGAGTTTTTCCAGCCTGTCCGGGCGATTCAAGACGTCGGCCAATTTCGGTCCCAGCTCGTAGTAGGTGCCGCCCTTGGGGCCGGTGAATAGATAGTAGTTCGTGTGCGTTTGCTTGATGAGATAGGAGACCATGTAGAAGACTGGAATGATCACGATGAAAATGAGGAGCAGCCACTTCGTGTTGAAGGGGATCTTGCGGAATATCGGCTTGTTACTCAGCCGCCTGTAGGCAAGGCTGCCGTGCTTGATCGCGCGATACCGCGCGGAGGCTTCTGCCTGGGTCTGGTAATTGGCCATGATCGCCTCAGAGGATGACGCAGAAACGTAACCTGTCTCGCGGAATCTTGCAAGTGCCACAGCTCTTGACGAGAGGGTTGGGACAGCGGCAGGATAGGTATATGAGTAGATGGCCTTTGAAAGGGATGGTGTTCAGTCTCGTCCTTGGTCTGGAGCTGCTGGCGGTGGGGTGTGGCACGCTGGACCAATACCGAGAGGGTCCGCCGCCTGTGACTCCGCCGGCGCAAGCACCGGGTCAGCAGGTTGCGCCCCAGATCCCTTCAGCAGGCTTCACGCCTCCGCCCGGGCCCCCTCCAGACCCTAGCCAGTTTCCACCCTTCTGGTACTGGTCCGGCCAGCAACTGCAACAATCCGACCGCTACTTGCAGCAGCAGTGGCAGTTCTACAACCAGAACCGCCAGCCTCCCCCCCAGTTCTCCCGCCCGCCGATCTGCCAGAGCACTCTCCTCGGCGGTCAGGTCGTCACCACCTGCCGCTGACCTCTATTCCATGCGTCCATGCGGGGAAGGCCCGCTTTCTCTTGGAAATCCAAGGGAGAAGGAACTGCCCCTTCTCCGGCTTACATAGATCACGCGAAAAATACGTTTTCAAATCAAGTGGTTCCGTTTAGCTGTTGAGAGAGTAGACAGGGGCACCCTTTTTGCTTTATTCGGCTCTAAGTTGGGAAAGCTTTTCAAGGAAATCCATGGGAGGCCCAGGCGGGAGACTGCCTGCTTGGCATTGCCGGGTGACTGATACGATCGACCTGAATTATTATCTCGCCTCGCCGCAAAGGGGATGGCAGCACCCCTGTGCCTTGTGCGGACAGATGTTGAATGATGGCGATGAGCACGTAGAAGTGGAAAAGGACTATTTCAATCAGGCACCGACCATAATGCTGATTCGCGTTTGGCACGCCGACTGCCGCAAACAATATAGTCAAAAGAATGGCTCCGGGGACGGCGACCATGCATAAGGCTAGGAAAAGGCGTGTGCTTCCTTTACTCAGGATTTCTAGCCTGCTGAGCTTCGGCTTACGAAAACTCAGAGTCACACCACCGTATGTGCTGCGACGGAAAAAAACGTCGAGGCCAGCCGCTTCGTCACGAACCAAAGGATAAAGGAATGTGCGCCTAAGTCACTGATTTCATTTTCTTATCTGGAAAGATTGAAATGCGTGTTGACACCATCGCTTTTGTTTCGTCTAAAATAAAGAAGAGGTGTCATCTCACCACAAAGGAGGTCACAAAATGACGGCCGGAACGAACGGATATTCGACGATGGGGATTGCTTTTGTAACCGGGGCCGTGATCGGCGCCGGGACGGCCTTGCTGATGGCTCCCTACTCAGGGGCCAAAACCAGGAGGCTGCTCAGGCACTATGCCGAGAATGCCAAGGAGGATATGTTAGAGAAGGGCCAAGAGGCCGCGGCAGTACTTGATACGGCCATCTGCGAGGGCAAGAAATTCATGAAGAAAGCGCATGTGATCTAACCACGCTTCCCGTCGACCTAGGGAGCTAGAATAGGGGGTCTGACACCATTGCCAAATGGTGTCTGACCCCTTTTCTGCGCTCTTCGGTATCGCCTAGGGCCTCTCGGGCAAAAGCACAATGCAGTTCGGGTTGAGCCCCTGATTTTTCAACGTGTCTACGCGTGCGATTGACTCTCCTTTAGCCACGTCGATCACGGTGATCGAGCCATCGCTCATCTCCGGAAGATTGAGGAAACTATTTTGGACGAAAAGGTATCGCTCGTCGGGGGAGAGGACCAAATGGTGAGCGCCGGGGGCTGCAGGGATCGCCTTGAGGAACTTGGGGTGCTGGGGATCGCTATTATCATACACGCTCACATGGCCCGGCTTGGCGGTGGTGACAAACAGGCGGTCCCCTTTGCGGTTATAGAGCATCTCTAAGGGAACACCGTGCCCTCGCGCACCGTACTCATCGACCTGATAAAAGCTAAAGTCTTTGGACTTCGGGCTCCAGACGGCAGCCCACAGCGTGCCCTCGAACATCACCGTGATGTGGGCAACTGGAGGATCCGCGGCATGGGAGAACATGACTTCAACCGGCGCGGCCTTCGAAGGGGAGGGCTTCTTCGAAACCTTGTGGGTTGACAACACTTTTCCAGTGCTGGCTTCAAGAACCGTCACAGTTTCCCCTGCATCACCCAAATCCGATGGCTTCACCGTGCTGGTGATCATGACGCGGTCGATGCCGTTGTGGACGCTGATGCCGTGCGGGTAACTGATGAAAGGAGGTCCCGGCGGTGGCGCGCTAATGGTCTTGAGCGGTTTGTCATTCGTTGCGTCCCCCATGATGACCGTGCTCGAACCCATACAGGTGAGGTACCAGGTGCGATTGTCTTGAGAGAAGACTATGTCCTCTAACACCTGGCAGTCTCGGACCTCCACGGCCTTCATCCGGTAGGGGAAGCGTGTGAGATCGAGAACATGGAGGATGCTTTTACCCAGAGCGGTGACATAGGCCTTGCTCTGATCGCGATTATAATAAATATGATGTGCAACCAGATCGGGCGGCAGAGGGATGTCCATGAGCATCTTCCCAAACGTCGGGGACTTCGGGTCTACATCAATGACCGCTAGTCCTTCTTTGCGGACGTTCTGCTCGGGCTTGGTCTCATAATTCAGCATGGCGAGAATCTCAGCGTGGGCGGGAGTGGAAAGGGAGGCAAGGATCAGTACTGCGAGTAAGAGGGACGAGTATGTCCGTTTCATGGCCTGCCTCCTTTAATTTGCCTGTTCAGAAATATTACTTGTGAAACCCTATGAAGGATACGCCGAAGGCAAAGAAAAATCGACTTGCGGGTGGCGGAGAGTGGGACCAGCGGGTGACACCGCATGGGCGCCCAGATGCAGCGTGGGGCGTACAGCCGGGTTCCGGGACTTCGACGGCGAAACGCCCAGCTGCGCTGGGCTATGCGGGGGCAGGACCCGCTCTTAATTTCCCCTCACCCTGGCCCTCTCCCTCCAGGGGCGAGGGTTAGAGGTTGCGTTCTTTCAGCCTCGCGCTGATCAGCCGGAGCGCCCCTTCGGTGCGTTTGGTCATGGCGCGGTCTTTGCCGATCAGGCCGATGAAGACCTTGAGATCATCCAGCGTATCGAGGTCGCGGCACTCCGGCAAGAGGCCCAGCGACAGCCCCGCCGCTTCGATCTTCTTTTTTGTCTCCGCAAACACCGCCCCCGTGCTCCAGGCGATGCCTTCGAACGGCGCCGGAGTCATTTTGCGCAGGCCGATCAAATAGTAGCCACCATCCGCCGTTGGACCCAGCACGACATCGTGGCTTTTGATCAGCTTGAGCGCTTCGATTAAATGGGCGCGGGGCAATGCGGGAAGGTCCGTGCCGGTCAGCAAGACCTCCTGTGCCCCTTGGTCGAAAGCGTCCTGCATGGCCTGTTTCATGCGGCTGCCGAGGTCCGGCCCACTCTGCGACAGCAGCCGGGCCCCATAGCGCCCTTCCATCACTTTGAAAAACGGATGGGCGAGGTCCGGCGTGCCCGCGACGTACAGCGCGATGCCCTGCAGACCCTTTGTCCGCTCGATGGCGTCCAGCACTAGCGTCCCATGCAGCGAGGCCGCCTCGTCCGGGTCCAGCGGCGGACAGAGGCGCGTCTTGACCTCGCCGGGGATTGGCGCCTTCGCAAAAATAATCAGAGCTGTGCTCATCGCGCATCTCCGTATAGCTGTTTCAACCAATGCGGGCTGACTCCCAGGAAGTAGAGTAGCCGGAGCGTCCACATGAAGAGAATCGTACGCACGACGCCATACCGTTCCCACCGGCGCCCGGACGTCATGACACAGCTGCGTAAATTGGCGATCCGGCCGACGCGCTTGAGGTGCCCGCTGAAGGCGACGTCTTCCATCAAGGGAATTTCAGGAAAGCCGCCGAGCTCTTCGAAGACACGGCGCCGCACGAAGATTGCTTGATCACCGGTGGCGATGCCGGTCGCGCGCGCGCGCCAACTCATCATCCGGCCGACGATCCAGAGCAGGCCGCGATCGGGGTTGAGGCGGGCGTCAAAGCACCCCCCCACGACCAGCGGGTCGATCATGGCGGCGGTGATGTCGTCGGCGGCCGCCGGCGGCAGCAGCGTGTCGGCATGGAGAAACAACAACACGGTGCCCTTGGCGGCGGCCGCGCCGACATTCATCTGTCGGGCGCGCCCCACCGGCGCGATGAGGATCCGAGCCGTCGGGGCCGCGAGTGCGGCAGCCGCGAGGGTTTCGTCCTGACTCCCTCCGTCCACCACGATCACTTCCGTGAAAGCCGGATGATTCAACCGGGCTAGCGTGGAGGGGAGTGTCAGCGCTTCGTTCAGGACGGGAACAATGACCGAGATGGTCATGCCTGGGGCGAAGGCGGCGAAGGAGGATTAATACGTCGCACCGGTTTCTTGGCGAAGAGGATGAAGTAGGCGACCACAATGATGGTGCCGTAGACCACGATCTCCTTCTCCCAGCGCGTGGCCGAGCCGATGGAGCTGATGTGGTAATGCAGGGCGAGGCCCGCGAGAGTGGCGGCGGCCATGAGAAAGTACTTGTACGAGGCTGCGATCGCGCCATTGATGAAGATCACGACGCCGGCGAAGAAGAGCAGAAAAGGAAAGGAGGTGGCCTCGGAACCGCTGCTCACGGCCAGCAGGAGCTGCAGCCAGCCGAGCACCATCATCACGAAGCCGACGAACTTCTGGACGGCCATGACGTGACGCTCGCCTTCGGCTTCCTCTTCCCGTTCGTCCCGGCGATCGTCAGGCTTGGGTTGCTGGTCCATCTCTTCTCCCTAGCTGTGATACGGTTTGAACTGCTTGCTCAACGTCAGGCCCTGGAACTGGTAGGACGATCCGATGCCTTGCCCATAGACCTTTTCAGGGCGCTCGTGCATTCGCTCGAAGAAGACTTTGAAGAACGTCTGGCCGTCGTGAATCAGGAACGGCACATCGTGCGCCCGCACCTCCAGCACGATGGAGGTCCCCCGCAGATCGCCGGCGCCGTAGCCGAAGCCGGGATCGAAGAACCCCGCGTAATGGGTGCGAAGCTCCCCGCAGGCGGCCTCATAGGCCACCATTTCCGCGGCATAGTCTGGCGGGATCCGGATGCGCTCCTTCGACATGAGGATGTAAAAGTCCTCCGGTTCCAAGAGGAGGGTCTCCTGCCTGTTCCGCGTAATCGGCTCCCAAAAGTCGGTGGGATCGTAGTGTCGAAGCCGCGACAGGTCCAGCACTTGGCTGTTCTTTTTGGCGCGGAAGCCGATGATGCCTTCCTCGCCGATCAGATTGATGCGGAGGAAGAGGCCCTCGTCGAGCGCGAGAGTTTTCGTCGGGAGCGGGCCGCGATCATCATACAGGAGCGGGTCGGTCCGATGGCGCAACCGCAGCTCGCTGTCGCCGACCGTCGGATGGGCACTGAACACGCGAAGCTGATTGAGACACATTCCCGCCGTGACGCGCACCGAGAACGACCGCGGGACAACCTCCAGGTAGAGCTTGCCTCGGTAGCCGGGCCGGATCTCATCGAAGCGCGCGTGCGAATCGGTGATGGTGCGGGCAAAGACGTCGACGCGGCCCGTTGAGCTCTTCGGATTCGTCTTGCCGGCCAGAGTTCTCGGCAGGGCCAACTCTTCCATCAGCGGGATCAGGTACACATGGCCTTTTTCCAGGACCGCGCTCTTTCTGAGGTCGAGCTCGTACATGGCGAGGTCGCTCTGGAAGAGATCCTGGACCACGAGTCGCTGTTCGACGGGTAATTGCTCCGGCAGGAAACTGCTGAGCATACGGTACGCGGTATCGCCGAGGCGCAGGTCGAGGCTCGCCGGCTGATATTGCCCGGCTTCGACCGGGGACTTGGCGGAGATGATCCCATCATGGACCAGCGCGCGGATTTGCTGGTAAGCCAGGACTCCGCGATTGCGTTTGCGTGCCCTGCGTTTGGGAGCCGGTTTGCTCATGGGACGAACGTGCCTTGTGCTACCTGAGCATCGAATCGGCCATGCCGCAGCCGGTGGACGGCGCGGCGACCATCGGCAGCTCGCGGCGCTTGCCGTTGCCGTTCTCGTCCGGCTGGGGCGGCTGGGGGTAGGTGTACGTCTTCCCCTCATAGTTGGTGAGGGTGGCCTGCTCCGGAGTCAGATTGACGAGATAGTCCGCCGGCAGCAGCGGAATTTTCCCTCCACCGCCCGGCGCGTCGATCACGTAGTGCGGCACGCCCATGCCGCTCGTGTGGCCCTGCAACGCCTTGATGATCTCCAACCCTGTTTCGACCGTGGTACGGAGATGGTTCGTCCCGCGGGTCAGGTCGGCCTGGTAGAGGTAATAGGGCTTCACCCGCGCCAGCAGCAACTGGTGTACGAGGCGCATCATCACGGCAGGGTCGTCGTTGACGCCCTTGAGCAGCACTGTCTGCGCGCCCAGCGGCACGCCCGCGTCCGCGAGCCTTCCGCAGGCGGCCTTGACCTCCGGCGTCAGCTCGTCCGGATGGTTGAAATGGAGGTTCATGTAGATCGGATGATAGGGCTTGATCATCTCGCAGAGCTCCGGTGTGATCCGCTCGGGCAGGCTGCCCGGCACGCGGGAGCCGATCCGGATAATCTCCAGATGAGGCACGGTCCGCAGGGCCTTCAGGACGCGCTCCAACAGATTGTCCGGCAGCAGGAGGGGATCGCCGCCGGAGAGGATGATGTCTCGCACTTCCGTATGGGCCTGGAGATATGCCACCACGCGGTCCAGCTCGCCCTGCTTGAGAAAGCCGGGCTTCCCCACCAGGCGCTTGCGGGTGCAGAACCGACAGTAGATCGGGCACTGGTTGGTGACCATGAACAGCACGCGGTCCGGGTAGCGGTGGACCAAGTGGGGCACGGGACTGTCCAACTCCTCATGGAGCGGATCGTCCGCCGGGCTGTCGTCGGCCAGCTCGTCCGGCTCGGGGACCACCTGGCGCCAGAACGCATCGCCCTTCTCCTTGATGAGCTTCATCCACATCGGGGTGATGCGCATCGGGTACTCTGCCACCACGTCAGCGATGGCGTCCGGATCCACGTCCAGATGCTTGGCCAGTTCCGCAGGTTTGGTGATGCTTTTGGCCAGGGCCTGTCGCCAGGTCTCCATAGGAGGTACCTCTCGGATGTGAGTTATGATCGCGCGGCCTTCGAGCCGTACGTCGCTGCCAAATAGGACAAGATGTCCCCTGTCTCGCTGAACACCCTGTCGCCGTCCTTGAGCACGGGCACGTAGTACTGACCCGACACGTCGTAGACCTGCGTCCGGTGGGGACGCATGTCGGGCACGATCACGCTTTCATACTGGACGCTCAGTTCATCCAGCTTCTGCTTCACGATCTGGCATTCGGGGCACCAGTCGACGTGATAGAAGGTCATGGAGGCGACACCGCCATCGTAGCGGAAGGGGGCCCCGCCGGCACCCCTCCCACACCCACCGTAGGGGAAGGGGGTGCGCAGGGCGCCATGACCGCGTCGGTCATGCCGTGGATCAGCTTCTTGTCCAACGGGCACACCGTCGCCAGGATGCCGGCCAGTTCGACCGTCTCGCCGGCGACGAAGTAATAAGGAGAGAGACGGACTCGGCCCTGCATGGACACGATCTCGTCCTTGACGGGATCGTGATAACTGACCGCCACCCGTCGTCCTTTGCGGAATTCCTGGAGGATGTGTGGCATCTTGGTGAACGATGCTAAACTCCGGTCCAGCGCGTCGGCCCATTCCTTCTGTGGCAGGTCATGGCCCACCGATACGCCGCGCGATCCCCATGCCAGCTCCGAGAAGCCCGAGGGCTTGATCACGAACCGGCGTCCCTTCTGACCGAGTCCCGCGAGGCTCTTCCAATCGGACACGCTGCGCCCATCGACGTTCAGGCCGGGAATGACGGCGTGCGGGGGAATGGGGCGGGGATCCAGAATCCAGGTTCGGGGCATCAACTGCTGGAGCAAATCGAACGTCTCCTGGCCGAGCTCGCGGCGCCAGAAGAGTTCGAGGCCCGGGTGATGCAGGAGCGCGAAAGCCATCTTCTCTTCGAGCCACAGCTTGGCGGGCGGCGTCAGCGCCACGCGCCCTTTCCTGGCGGCGTAAAACATCAGCTCGGCCTTCGGAACGTTTTTGAGATCGAAGAGCTCGAAGAACCGGTAGAGGGTTGTGATCAAGCGAGACTCGACGAACAGTCCTTCTTCTGTGAACGTTATGTCCTCAGGCGACACCGTCTGCGCCGGCAGGCCGGCCTCCCGCAAGCGGGCTGCAAGCCAGACCATTTCGGGCCGGTAGTCCTTGGCCTCTTCGGAGACGACGATGGCGAGCGAGGGCAGGTGATTGTCGTGCAGGGACCGGATCATGCGGGCGAAGCCCTCGATCATGCCGTTACGTCCTCCGACGATCGGCCATCTGAGGTCGGTGTAGGTCTGGGCCATGCATCCGGTCAGTCCGATACCGCCCGGGACGGCGTCCAGTTCGCTGATCATGAGGCCGTCTTCGGTGAGGATCAGGTCGGGGCGGATCACGCCTGGCAGCGAAACACGGAAGCGGTTCATCCGCGCGAAGTCGATCAAATCGGACGGCTTGCCCTGGTCCAAGTATTCCGCCACCCACGTCGGCTGCATCCCGCCGACGCTCTCGTAGTACAGGCGGTTCAGGGCCCGTGTGAAAGCGAGAAGGCGACGGCCTAACGATTGAATTGCGGAGAAGTCAGCGGATGAAAGTGGAAAGGGAGTTGGCGAGATGCGCCAGGTGGCGCCGTCGTGCAGGCCGGCTTCCACGAGGCCGGTCCGGACTCGGCGGCTGTGCTCGCGCTGGCGGTCGGGAAGTAACTCGGTCGGCGGGTGGCCAGCCAGTGCGGTTGTCGGATCCATCACCTGCTACGCCAGGTTAAACCGCCACGACCCTGGTGATCTCGGGGACGCTGGCCTTGAGCCGGCGCTCAATGCCCATCGTCACGGTCATGCTGGAGGCCGGACAGCCCGTGCACGCGCCCTTGAGGAGGATCTTGGCGATGCCCTCAGGGGAAATCTCGAGCAATTCACAATCGCCGCCGTCCATCTGCAGGGCCGGCCGGATGCCGTTCAGCGCATCCTGAACCCGGCGCGCGAGAGAGTTTGCGGGACTCTGTGATGAGGCCACTCTGTCTTCCTCAGGGATGCTCTTATCCTACCATGGGGGGCTCGCGGGAACAAGTGGACGTTGGATGCCGATCGGCCGTGATGTACAATGATTCCACCGATGAAAACGCCGAAGACCCGCGAGTTGCCCGTCGTCGAGCAGATCGTGCCCAGCAAGGTCTGCTTTGCCTGCGATGTCTGCTGCCGCTTTCCCGAGCGGGACAGCGCGCTGCGTCCCTATTTCATGAAGGAGGAGATTCAGGCGGCCATCGCGCGCGGCATCCCCCCGGACGCCTTTTCGGACCATGCCGGCTCGAAGGTTGCCGTCGTGCCTCACGGAGATGGCTACATGTGTCCGGCGTTTCAGCCGGAAACCGGCCACTGCGGCATCTATGAGGATCGCCCCTTGGATTGCCGTCTCTATCCGGTCGCCGTCATGTGGGACCAGGCCCACGCATCGGTGGTGATGGGCTGGGACAGCAAGTGTCCGTTCATCCGCGACAACGTGGACAGTCCCGAGTCGCAGGCCTATGTGGAGCGGACCTCCGCCTTTCTTGAATCTAAAGAGTCGGTTAAAGTATTTATTTCTAACAAGCCATTAATAGGGTCATTCCAGGATGATGTGATTGTCCTGAGACGTCTCGACCGCCTCACCCGCGCGTTACGCGCTTCCACTCTCCCGCCGGCGCGGTAGCATCCGTGCCAAAGCCAACCCTTCGCCCGGTGACACTCCAGGATCGCCGCTGGTTCGAGACTGTGTTGGCCAAACATGCGCCGTCCGGCGACCCGCTGGCCGCGTACTCCTTTCCTTACCATGTCATTTGGCAGGGTCTCTTCCAATACGAATGGATGGAACTGGAAGGGCATGGTTGTCTCATGGCCAGCAATCAAGAGGGCAGTTTTCTGGCTCTGCCGCCGATTGGCTCCGACCCCTGCGGGCCGGCGATGGCGAAGGCGTTCGTGTTCCTGTCCCAACGAAATAAAACATCAGCCCTGACCCGCATTGAAAACGCGCCGGAGAGCTTGGCCGATCAGTGTCGCGGGTTGGGCTATCGCGTGACGTCCAAGGGACCAGACTATCTCTATCGGCGGACCGACCTCGTCGCGTTGCGCGGCGATCGGTACAAAAGCCAACGCGTGGCGTACAACCACTGCGTCAAGGAATTCCGTCCTGCGTTTCGGTCCTATAGGCCTGAGGATGAAAAGGCGTGTTTGATACTATTTCGGC
>Ga0207684_10000999_pt1 | contig 31726 bp, 22 predicted proteins | sample KBSK5501metaG_FD_184342 | JGI IMG/M metagenome (GOLD analysis project Ga0207684, IMG submission 184342) | Corn, switchgrass and miscanthus rhizosphere microbial communities from Kellogg Biological Station, Michigan, USA - KBS K5-50-1 metaG... | ecosystem: Host-associated > Plants > Roots >... | reverse complement strand
TCGTCGGTCGCGACAGCCTCTCGTGGGGTCCCGGATACCACAACAGTCTGATGCTCTCGAACAACGCCGCGCCTCTCGATCAGATCCGGCTGGGCTCCGCCGAACCGTTCTTGCTGCCCTGGATCGGCCGATGGCTTGGGCCGATGAAGGTGCTGCTGTTCCTGGCTCAGCTTGAAGAACGGCGCGACCATCCGTTTGCAAAGTTGACCGGGATGCGGGTGACGCTCTCGCCGTTCTCTTTCCTTGAGCTCGGTGCCACTCGAACGATTCTCTTTGACGGCGGACACCCGTACCTGTCCCTCAGCAAATATCCCGAGGTGTATTACAACCCCGGTTTTGGAGACAACCCTAATCGTCCTGAGGAGCGAACCGACAACTTGTTCGGTGTCGACGGCGAACTGCGCTTCCGCAACCTCGATCGCTACTATTTTCCGAGCCGCGATCTGAGGCTCTACGGCGAGTTCTACTGGGACGACACGTGCGGTGAGTGTGGTCCGAGCAGCGGCGTGGGCCACTTCTTCGCCACGAACTTCCTTCCGAAAGGCATCACCGTGGGTGCGGTCGGAGGCGTGCACTTCCTCGGGCTCTTTGGCCAGGACTGGCTCGACGCTCGGCTCGAGTACGCGCGGACCTCGCCCGAATCTTACAATCACACCCAGTTCCTGAGCGGCTACTGGACGCGCGGCCATGTAATCGGAGACTTCATCGGTACGGACGGCCGGGACTACTTCGGGCGTGTCTCCGCCCGCCTCACCCCGAATCTGATGCTTGGCGTCGACGTCGACCGAGCGATCATCGGTAGCACCGTCAATAATTTCCCGGGTCCCCAGGAGCAGCGCCTCGGCGGCGGCATCGACCTCTCGTTTCGCTTCTGGGACCGCTACTCCCTTTTCGCCCAGTACCTGGTGAGCGACGTCAAGAACCGGCGCTTCGTCGCCGGCGACGACGGGCTCGACCATCTCGTGCGGCTCGAGCTGACGCGCTCGTTTCGATAGTACGGCGCACTTCTCGGGCAGGATCCAGTGGTTCTGGAGCTCAAATCAGGCGTCGCGCACTGAGCAGACTCAACGCCCCAATAGCCATGGAGAGTGCGCAAACCTGGTTCCTTAGTGTGCACCGCAGTTCAGCATTACTTGTTCGAGGCTCGCCGTAAACCATAGAGAAATAAGCGCTTCGTTCGGGTAGGGCCTCTGGCATCGCGTTTGCCTCTCGCCCTGTGGATGAGCGTGGATAACTCGATGAAACGACTAAAGGTGTGCCTCGAGCGCGGATGATCTCCTCATCGATCCCTCGGCGCAATTCCTAGCGAACATTTTTCGAACGGGACGGCTCATGAAACTCGCGAGACCTCTGCCTGGTTGTAGGAGTTGCGACGAAGATGAATAAGAAGAAGTGGTCTTGGATGGTGGCCCTACTGGGCCCGCTGATAGTGGCAGGATCTCTCAGCGCGGCCCCCGCGTATCCGGTGAAAGTCGGTCCCACCGGCCGCTACCTCGTCGACCAGAACGGCGTCCCGTTTCTCATCACTGGCGACTCGCCTCAGGCGATGATCGGCAATTTGAGCGAAGCCGAAGCGGAGCTCTTTTTGAGCAATCGTCACGCATACGGCTTCAACACGGTCTGGATCAATCTCCTCTGTACCACCTACACCGGCTGCCGCGACGATGGCATGACCTTCGACGGTGTTCCCCCGTTCACGGCTCTGCTCGCCAACAGCCCGGCGCCTTATTACGACCTTTCCACACCGAACGAGGACTATTTCGCGCGCGTCGACCGCATTATCCAGCTCGCCGCCCAATACGGCTTTCTCGTAATCCTCGACCCCGCCGAAACCGGCGGCTGGCTCGACGTCCTGCGCAATAACGGTATCGCGGCGTCCTTCGACTACGGCCGCTTCCTCGGTCAGCGCTATGCCGGCTACGACAACATCCTCTGGATGCACGGCAACGATTACGACCCCAACCCCAGCGACGATCTGTTCGTCGGGGCCCTCGCGTCCGGTATCCGAGAGCGCGACACGCGCCATCTCCACACGCTGGAGCTCAACCGATTCAGCACGTCTCGAGACGCGGAACAGCTGGCCTCAGTCATTGGTCTTGATCTGGACGCCGCCTACTCCGATGTGTTCATGGTTGGGCAGGTCTTGAAAGCCTACAACCGCCCGAATTCTTTGCCGACGTTTACTGTCGAGGCCGGGTACGAATTTCAGATGGCCTCTACCCTGGCCCTTCGCGCGCAGGAATACTGGGTGCTCCTCAGCGGGGCCGCCGGTCAACTCTACGGCAACGAGTTCACCTGGCCATTCGTACCCGGCTGGCAAGACCATCTCGATACGCCAGGATCGGTTCAAATGACGTATGTGAAAGCCTTGTTCGAGCCGCGCGCCTGGTACGACCTCGTGCCGGACCAGGGCCACACCGTCGTGACGGATGGCGTGGGCATCACCGACACTGTCGATTACGCAACGGCCGCGCGAACGCTCGACGGAACACTGGTGATGGCCTACGTGCCGTCAATCCGACCAGTCACTGTCGATATGAGTCAGCTCAGTGGGTCCGTTACCGCGCGCTGGTACGACCCTGCCGCTGGCACCTTCGCTGAGATCCCCGGCTCGCCGTTTCCCAACAGCGGTCTGCTGATCTTCACGGCCCCGGGAAGCAATTTCGATGGGGATCAGGATTGGGTGCTCGTATTGGAGGCTCAGACCGGCCTCGCCAGGGCCGAACTGACGAGCCCGGCGCCGGGTTCGACGTTACCGGGGGCGGGGGCGACGTTTAGCTGGAGTGCGGGGACGGGGGCGTTGCAGTACTCGATGTCGGTAGGGACGACGGGGCCGGGCAGCTTCAACGTGTACAGCCAGGGGCAGGGGACGAGCCAGTCGGCGACGGTGGTCGGATTGCCGGTGGACGGCAGCACGGTGTACGTGCGGCTGTGGACCCAATTCGGTGGCGGCACGGGCTGGGTGCTCAACGACTATGCCTACGCGGCCTCGGACGTTGACAACTCAGGAAACCTGACCGGGAAGAAATGAAGCGGCTGAGTGACGCGTTTCGGGAGCTAGCAGCGTCATTCGGGTGCTGATGAGTCCGGCATCGGGTTCGACGTTGCCGGGTGCTCAAGGACTACACGTACACGGCGGCGACGGTCCACAACATTCGAGGGACCGCCGAGTACTGCGTTGACGACGAGGCGCAAACACCCGTGTAACAATTCCCCGAGGAATCTCGCGCAGACCTTGACACTCTGACCGACATCATATTAGCGTTTTCGGGCAATGAGCCGGACCGCTTGAATGCAAGGGCCGCGTCTGACACGCGGGCATCCCGTCCTTCGTTGGGGCTGCATCACTTTCTGGACCAATCTGATCTTGCTCGTCGGTCTCGTAAGCGCGTTCTTCGGCCTCCATGAGTCCCAGGCGGGGATCCGAGCGCTTCTCGTCGGGCTCCGCAATAGCCTCACGACGCGATCATCATCCGATCTTGGTTTGTTCACTTCGACTCCAACCGAATTGATCCGGCACCATTTCTACACGGACTCGCGCAAGGTGATCGACGCCTGGCGGCCCCGGCTGCGCGACGTTGTGTCTCCTGCCGCGGATTGGAGTTCGCTCGACGAGACCGATCGAGCCAAAGCTATCGTGCTCAGCTTCTCGGAAGGCGGAAGCAGCCGCCCGATCTATCGCATGCCACTGTTGAGCAAAATACCCGAAACGCAGCGCGGGAATGGATTCTGCTCCGATCACGTCGAGATCTTCCTCGCGCTCGCGCAAGTGAATGGCCTGACCGCGCGAGAGGTCCAAAACGAGATTCACGGATTCGCTGATTTCTTCTCTCCGTCCAGAGGGAAGTGGATATTTGTCGATCCCCTCTACGCCATGCTGGCAACTGATGAACAAGGCCAATATCTCTCATCGCTAGAGATCAGAGAGCGACGTGTGCACGGACTGCCCGTGCGTTTTGTATTCTTTGCCACCACCGACACCGGCCTCAAATCCGAAGCGGATCCGCGATTTCAGGCGCTGTACGTCGATGCAGCGCGGTTCAAGCGATACGTGCTGACGTATGGCAACAACGTGCTCACGGAAGCCACCCGATCGGAATCCCTCGCGTTCCTGCCCTGGGACGTCCGTCAGCTGCTTCTGTACCTGTCAGGGACGAAGCCACACTTGCTTGTTCTCGTCGACTCGTTCACCGATCAGCATTCGCGTGACGTCGAGCGGCGGTTCGGGCTTGTATTTTTTGCGATATCCGGGTACTTCGTCATCGTTCTAAGCTGCTATCCCCTACTGGTGCTTGGGACTCGATTGGGTGCAGGGAATAGAGCGTGAGAGCGAGAGAAAACGGCGACGCCGGTCTCCGCCCTATGACTACGAGCGGCTAAGTTTCTGAGGAATCCGGCCGGGCCTTTTAGGTTTGATAGTGTGCCCGGGTGTCACAAGGGACCGTCAAATCGAACACAGACAGAGCCACAATCCGCGCGCCAGATGAGATTTAGTCCTTGTAGCGACTGAATTTGCCGGAGTGGGCACACGGCTTGCTTCCCACCGGCCATGCGAGCGTGCCCTGGGTCAGAATCGACCGACGAACTAGGAGGGGTCACATGAAGCTCTTCGTGTCCGTGGTGGCCGTATCTCTTCTGCTGGTAGCTCTATGCGGTGGCCCGGCGGTGGCGCAAAACTCCTTTCCCGCGGCCGGCAAGGTAGGTATCGGAACCACGTCCCCCACTACGTCTCTCACTATCGTCGGCCAAGATCCGGGCGCGATGAACTCGCTAGGCTTTCGAACTGAAAGCACGCAAGGCTATTCGATCGGGATGTTCGTTTCGCAGAGTCGCGGCGTCTTCGGTAGCACCAACATGACACCAGTCGACTTCATCAGTAACGGAATTCTGCCGAAGATGACCCTTAGCACGGACGGTAACTTGGGCATTGGCACGACTGCTCCGATCTCGCGGCTGAATATCTCGGGTGCGGATCCGGGAACCGGGTCTGTACTTCTCGGCGTGCGCGTCGAGAACGCGAGCGGCTTCAACGCGGGCATCGGCGTTGCCGGCAACCGGGCCACGATTGGCGCGACGAATGCGACCCCGATCGACTTCATGAGTGGATCGATCGCCCGGATGACGCTTGACCCCAGTGGCAATATCGGTGTTGGGACGAAGACTCCGGTCGCGATGCTGCACGTTGCCGGCAACATACAGGTCGATGGCAACATCGCCGCGAAGTATCAGGACGTCGCCGAATGGGTCAAGGCGCCGCGCCAGTTCGACGCGGGCACGGTGCTCATCATCGACCCCGGGAACCCCAATCAGGTTCTGGTCGGGTCTCAGCCCTACGACACGCGCGTCGCCGGCGTGGTATCTGATCGGCCGGGCGTCTTGCTCGGTGAAGGCGCGGAGGACAGGGTGAAGGTTGCCCACACCGGCCGGGTCAAGGTCAAGGTCGACGCCAGTTTTGGTTCGGTGGCGACGGGAGATCTCCTCGTGACCAGCTCGATCGAAGGGTTCGCGATGCGGTCCAAGCCGGTCGACGTGGGAGGGGTCAGTATCCATCGTCCCGGTACGCTGATCGGCAAGGCGCTCGAGCCCCTGAGCGAGGGACAGGGAGAAATTCTCGTACTCCTGATGCTCCAGTAGTTTCCATCGGTCTCTCGAGGTGACCCGAGGGTGAGATAGCATCACCCTCGGGTCGGAGTCGGTGTCGTCAAGTCCTACTTCCGAGCTTCCCTCTGTGCGAAGACGTTGTATCGCAGCTGAAAGAGACCAGCAGAAAGCGCCACGCCTGCTACGATTGGCGTCACCCGATGGACTCTCGTGATTTACACCCAGCAAAATGTGAGGCCATCCGGCAGTGGGACGAGAACCCGTGGGGGGCAATAGGCGAACCGCAAAACACCGCGCAGTACTGGGCGGATATTGATCACTATCGGTACGTGCAGTACGCCCCCTGGATGCGGACGACCTTTCCATACGACGCTCATCACGGTCGCCACATCCTCGAGATCGGCGTCGGGCTAGGGACGGACTTGATGCAATTCGCCCGCGGGGGGAGTCGCTGTGTCGGCGTAGACCTCAACTTTCGGCATCTCGAGTTGACACGCCAGCGGTTCTAGACGGCAGCCGTCCCAGTTCTCCTCGCTCAAGGTGATGCCGAGGCGCTACCGCTGGCCGATTCCAGTATGGACTTGGTCTATGCCTTTGTCGTCCTTCATCACACCCCTGACGTTACCGCGGCACTTGCCGAGATCCAACGAGTCCTGCGGCCGGGCGGGATGCTGTAGATCGCGGTTTACAATCGTGATTCCTTCGTGATGCTTTACCGCCTAATTGTCCTCGGCCTCATACGGGGGCAGCTACGCCATGGGTGGCGCCGCTTTCTGTCCACGATCGAATACCGACGCGACCAGGCGAGCGCGATTCCGCTTGTCCGGCTCTACTCACGTTCGACGCTCCGTCATGCGCTTCAGGCCTTTGACGAGGTCAAGATCGTTGCGCGTCACGGAATGCAGGTTTATGGGTCTGAGGGCTTAATAAAGCGCTGGCTCAAACGAGTTGTCGCGCCGGTCAGTCCCCCATTCGGGTGGTACCTCGTGGCGTTCGCAAATAAGCGAGTTGCCGCGAGGCCCGGTAGCTCCGCGCAACACTCACGCTCGTCGTGAAGATCACCGCCAATAGCTTCTGGCTCTGAGCAGGCGACCTGCGGTCCGCTCGGATGAATCGCTTCATCACGAGGCTGCGGTGGGTGTCGCAGCCTGAAGCCGGGGTCATGAGGCCTAATCCACTTTAGAATTGATTTCCTCTGAGCCCAGCGGTTGGTTAAAATCCCTGCGGGCGCAGGTCATCGCGCCCCAGATCCCTAGTGGGACGGTGCTCGTAGTTCACGAAGCGAAGCTATGCTCGCACTTCGTCCGACCCCGACTTCCTAGATGCGGCTGCCACTCTCCATAGATATGATTTCACGGATTGCTCGAACCCCCATAAGCGTCCTGGGCGTGCGTGCTGCTCAGGAGGCGCGCCTGGCGGCGATGCAGCTCACCAGATGTTGGCCCAGGCTCGAACGCCATGTCGATGGTTGGTGGACTCCAAGGCGGGTGAGCGACTACATCGCAGAGAGCCGGCATACAGGCTCGTTGATCGTTCGAGACGGTCCGTTGGCGCTGTCCGAGGCTTGCGAACGCGACCTAGTCGATGCCGGTGCGCTCGTCAAGGCGGCGCGGTGCGTGAGACGCCGAGAGTTCAAGATCCTCGGATCCACGTTGCCCCGAGAAGGGGCATGGCCATGGCACGCCGACTGGCGATTCGATCACGCGTGGCCGCCTGCATATTTCCGCAGCTACTCGCACTACGAAACCGGCCGACCTCGCCCTTACGACGTGAAGTATCCCTGGGAGTTGTCACGTCTCGGATTCGTGCCCCTCTTGATTCAGGCGGCGGCGCTCGATCCGGGGGGCGAATGGTTCAACTGCGCGACCGCGATTCTCGAGGATTGGGCCCGAGCAAATCCCCTCGCGCACGCGGTCACGTGGGACCCGATGGAAGCGTCGATGCGGGCGATCGCGCTCGTTTGCACCCTCGGCATGGCGCTGACTCTCACTCCTGAATTACCTCTCGTGGACCAACTGCTCAGGCTCCTCTGCGCCCATGGAGAATTCATCTGGCGCACGGTCGAATATTCCGACGTCAGAGGCAATCACTACGCAGCCAACCTCGTCGCCCTGCTCCTACTCGGGCTGTCCGTTCAACGGGCTTACCCGTCGGCCAAGAGTTGGATCTCGCATGCGGCGAGCGCGATCCCCCCTGAGATCGAACGTCAGATCCTGGCCGACGGCGTGAACTTTGAAAAGTCCCTCGCCTATCATCGGCTGGTGACCGAGCTGTTCGTCATGGCCATGATCGCGATGGACCGAGCAGGTCTCTCGTTCCCGACTCGCACGCGGGATCGTCTGAATGCGGCTTGCACGTACTCCGCGATGTGCACACGTCCGGATGGGCTCACTCCGAACGTAGGCGACAACGACAGCGCCCGCGCGCTGCTGTTCGATCCATCGGATTCTCGGGACCATCGACCGCTCATCGGCCTTGGAGCTCTCCTGTTCCAAGACGCTTGCCTCAAAGGTGCCGCGTCGCGTATGCCGGCGGCCGCGCCCTGGCTGCTTGGCCGCCCCGCGATCCGCGATTGGGTGAAGCTCACCGCCGAGGCGTTGCCGGAGATCCGTCATTTTTCTGACGGAGGCGTCGTCGTGCTCCGGAGCGGAGATGACTATGTGTGGCTCGATGTGGGAGAGGTGGGGCTTGCGGGGCGCGGTGGCCACGGCCACAACGATCTTCTAAGCTTCGAGCTGGTCGTCGATGGCGTTCCGCTCGTCGTCGATCCGGGGTGTCCCACCTATACTGCCGATCGCGAACAGCGAAACCTGTTCCGGAGTACCGGATATCACAACGCCCTCCGAATAGATGGACAGGAGCTTGCGCCGATGTCGGGCTGGTGGCAGATCGGGAACGATGCGCTTCCTTCGGATGTCGCCGTGGGGTGGGATGGCAGCCGTGGCAGCGTCCACGCCGCGCACGGAGGCTACCTGCGTCTTCACGATCCCGTCTTGCACGAGCGCGGCGTAACCTTTTCACCGCGAGCCGGTGTCTTCGAGTGCACGGACGTGTTGCGCTGCGGAGGGCGTCATCGTGTCGAGCGCTATCTGCACCTGAGCCCCGACGTGGCGGTCACGATCGGTACGCGTTTCGCACGACTCTCACGTCGGGGCCGCGCGTGGTCGGTGCATTGGGACGGACCGTCGACCCCGTCTGTCGAAAACGGTTTGGTCAGCCCGAACTATGGGCTCGCCGAGCCGGCCTCGATCTTGGTCCTCTCCGACACGATCCACGGCGATGCGGAGCTGCGCTTCTCGATCGTGCGTAACGGTGCGGTGGCGTGAAGCAAGTTTTTCTGACCGGTCGCGGCAAAGTCGAGGTCCTCGACGTGCCGGTACCCTCGCGGCTCGTCGACTCCGTGCTCGTGCGAAATGCGTGCTCGCTGATCAGCACGGGGACTGAGTCTGCCGCCGTCACGTCTCGAACCGGCGTGCTTGGATTCTACGAAAAAGTCGTCAGCTCCAGAGAGCGAGTGAATCAGGTCTGGGATCTGGCTCGGCGACACGGATTGGCCTACACGTGGGATCTCGTTCACCGGAAACTGCAGGAATTGACCGCGATCGGGTACAGCAGCGCGGGCTACGTCGTCGAGGTGGATCACGGCGGCGTGTCTTTCGCCGTCGGCGATCGAGTAGCGTGCATGGGGGCGGGCTTCGCTTCGCACGCCGAGTATGCGGTGGTTCCGAAGAATCTCGTGACTCGCATACCGAAAGGCGTCTCGTTCGAAGCCGCTTCGTTCGGAGCGCTTGGCTGCGTGGCGCTCCAGGGGGTTCGGCGCCTCGAGTTGACGGCCGGTGAGCGCGTCGGCGTGGTCGGTCTCGGTCTCGTCGGTCAACTCTGCGTGCGTCTTCTCGACGCGATGGGATACCAGGTGTTCGGCATCGATCTGCGTCCGGCGCGCGCCGCTCAGGCTGCCGAGGTGAATGGCGTGACGGCCTGGGCGCTCGGTGAGGTCGACAGCCTGCGACGAGTGGAGGAGCTGACAGCCGGCCACGGTCTCGACGGAGTGATCGTGTGCGCCGCGACCGCGAGCGATGAGCCCATCAATCTCGCGTTCGATCTCTGTCGGTCGCAGGGAAAGGTGTCAGTCGTCGGCGACGTGGGGCTTCGACTCTCGCGTAGCAAGATGTTTGCGAAGGAGCTCGAGCTACGGATGTCTCGGTCCTACGGACCGGGGCGGTACGATCCCGCCTACGAGCTCGATGGTCATGACTATCCTGTCGGCTACGTGCGCTGGACCGAGGCCAGGAATCTCGAGTACTTCCTGCGACTCCTCGCGTCGCGACGCCTCGAACTCGGCAGCCTGGTGAGCGCCCGGTTTCCCGTCGACGAGGCGGAAGCGGCGTACGCCCTTGTGAAGAGAGGTGATGACCGCACACAGGGAGTCATCTTCGATTACGCGGCGCCGTCGATTCCCGATCGGCACTCAGATGCCCAAGCGCGTACATTGCGAGCGACTGCGCCGCTGACGGGCCTGGGTTCCCGCCGGATCCGCCTCGGATTGATCGGCGTCGGCGGTTACGCGAAGGGTGTCCACATCCCGAATCTTTTGCGAATGCGGGACACGATCGAGATCGCCGGCATCTCCAGCCGCTCCGCTGCCGGAATGGCGGAGGGTGCGAGGCTGACGGGAGCTCGCATCGTCACGAGTGAGTATCACGAGCTGCTGACGGAGCGCAACATCGACGCCGTCCTGGTCGCCACGCGCCACGCCTCTCACGGCCGCATCGTGCTCGATGCGCTCAAGGCAAGTAAGCACGTATTCGTCGAGAAGCCGCTGGCGACCGATGTCGATACCGCTCGAGCCGTAGCCGATCTCGCGACGATGTCGGGACTCGTCGTCCGTGTTGGGTTCAATCGGCGCTTCGCGCCTTGGATCCGACGCCTTCAGTACGTACTCGGCGTCGATGGCGCGCGCATGCTCACGTGTCGAGTGGACATTGGCCGGATCGAAGGTGACTGGAGCAATACAGCCGAGGAAGGTGGCCGATTCCTCGGCGAGGGCGTGCACTTCTTTGATTTGTTCAACTGGTTGATACGGGCCGAGCCGGCGACGATTCTGGCCTCCGCCGGGGGGCCAGCGGGCGTCACCAACCCCAACATGGGCGTGATCGTCCGCTACAAGGACGGAAGCACCGCGCAACTGATCTACACGGTGCTCGGCGATGCCTCCTTGGGCAAGGAGTGCTACGAAGCCTTCGGAAACGGCCGGTCAACGCGGCTCGATGATGTCGGAGGATCTGGCGGCGAAGGCCTCTTGACGCGCTTGGTGCGACGCAGTGATGCGAGTCGGCGCGCGATTCTCGAGGAGTTCGGTGCGGCAATACGTGGAGATTCGCGCTCGGTGGCAGGTGCCGACGCCCGCGCCGGACTCATCGCAACATGGATGGCGCTCGCCGCGCATCGGAGCGCCTCAGAAGGGCGGGCGGTACCTTTCGATGTCTGAGCGGCCGAGTCGGACGCGTTTCTGAGATGTGCGGTATCGCCGGGATCGTACGTCAGACGACGGGGAGAACGGTGACGATGGACTTGTTGGGCGCGATGGCGGAGTCCATTCGACATCGCGGCCCAGACGGCGAGGGCTACTGGCTGTCGAGCGACGGGCGCGTTGGGCTCGCCCACCGAAGACTTGCGATCGTGGATCTGTCCGACGCTGCGCGCCAGCCGATGCCCAACAACGATGGGTCGGCCCAAGTCGTGTTGAATGGCGAGATCTACAATTTCCGTGAGCTGCGGGCTCAGCTCGAGAGCAAGGGCCATCGATTCCGCTCGCAGAGCGATACCGAAGTTCTGGTGCACCTGTACGACGAGATCGGTGAGGCGCTCATCGAACGTCTCGACGGTGATTTTGCGTTCGGGTTGTGGGACGATCGACGCAAGCGCTTGCTCCTCGCGCGCGATCGCGCCGGCGTCAAACCCCTCTACTATACGGAAGTCGGCGGCCAGTTCCTATTTGCCTCGGAAATCAGGGCGCTGCTCCGACACGCCGCGGTACCACGCGAGATCGATGAGGAGTCACTCTATCACTACCTGACCTACCTGGTCGTTCCGGCGCCTCGAACCCTGTTGCGCGGAGTCTTCAAGCTTCCCGCGGCCGGAGTGCTGACCCTGGATCTCGGGCACGCCTGGCGCACACGGCGTTACTGGGAGCCACTGCCCGGACGCGCCGCCCTCGACCGTCATGACCTCGACGGACAGTTCGAGGCGATGTTTAACCATTCGGTCAGTAAGCGCCTCATGGGCGATGTTCCGGTCGGGGTGCTCTTCTCGGGCGGCGTGGACTCGATCCTCAATACAGCGAGCTTCCAACAGCTGATATCGCCCAAGCCCGTCAGGACATACCACGTGGCCATGGCCGGCGCGCCGTCACACGCCAACGAGCGCGAGTGGGCGCGAACCGTCGCGACCAAGCTCGGCACGGCGCATCATGAAATCACGATTGGGGAGAGCGACCTCCTCGCCACGGCGCAGAAGCTCGCCGGGCAGCAGGACGAACCGCTCGCCGATCCCGTGTGCCTTCCCCTCTATTTCGTCACGAAGCTCGCCAAAGATTCGGGGACGACCGTGCTTCACGCAGGGGAAGGCGCCGACGAGCTCTTCTGTGGCTACGAGAACTATTTGCGGTTTCTCCGCAGTGACGCCTGGCTCTGGCGGCCGCTTCAGCGGCTTCCCCGATTCGTGGGCTGGCTGGGCTTTCAGAGTCTTCGGCGCACGCGAGCCCGCAAGGTCGCCGACGTCCTCAGGCGTCGCGCCCTCGGTCAGGAATTGTTCATGTCGGGCGCCGTCGCGTACTACGAGGACGAGAAGGCGGCCATCCTCGCAAGGCAGTTTGCGTCCCGGCACCGCGGTCTCGATTCATTTCACGTCGTGGCAGATCTGTATCGACGGATCGAACAGGAGTCACCTGGTGCAAGCCTTCTCCAGAAGATGACCTTCGTCGAGCTCCAGCTGCGACTTCCGGAGCTGCTGCTCATGCGAGCCGACAAGATGGCGATGGCCCACGGCGTCGAGGTGCGGGTTCCTTTCCTCGACCGGGATCTCCTGGAGTTCGGCCTGACGATCGATGAATCGTTCAAGCTTCGCGATGGCGTGGCGAAGGAGCCCGTGAAGCGTCTTGCCGCCCACTACGTGGGCCGAGAGGCGGTGTACCGCCCAAAGACCGGCTTTGGTGCTCCCATCCGCGAATGGTTCCATTCGGGCCTCGGCTCGCACATGACGACTCTGCTCGAAGAAGACCGCACGCACGTCGAAGAGCACTTTGCCGTCGCCGAGCTGCGGCGGCGCCTCGCCCCCGGACCCCGGACTGTGAACGAAGCATTCCAGCTCTGGGTGGTCTACAACTTCTTGAGTTGGCGGCGCGCGATTTTCGCGCAGCCACCGGGTATCGCCGCGTGATCACCGCGCGTCGGGTGCGGGTCGACGTTGGGATCAATACGGGCTTTGCCGTTGTCAGGCTGGCCGCCCTACTGTGGGTCATCCGGCGCGCTGCGCTCCTCTTCGCACCCGAGGCACTCGGAGTCTTTCTTCTGGCCCGACGTCTCGCCAGCACCTTTGCTCATGTTCTCCAGCTCGGCTGTTCCCAGACCTTGCTGCGCTATCTATCGATGACCGAATCGTCGAAGGTGCGCCGGCGGTACGTCATGGTAACGACAGCGGCTTGGGCTGGACTCGCCGTGTTCACAATGGCCGTATTCCTGCCCACTCGATCGTGGGTCGCCGCGGCGATCTTCCCGGGCGTCGACGACGCGAGCCCGCTAGCATGGTGGACCGTCACGCTGACGGTTGCCTCCATCCTGAGCTTCATCGCGTACTCTACGCTGTTCGCCGAGCGCCGGCTGATACTGGCCAATCTCTTAGAGCTGATGTCGGTCAGCGGACTGCTGCTGCTCGCGCTGTTCTGGTCGCGCGCGGCGCTGACGCCCGCTGCGCTGGTGCGGTTTCAAGCGCTCGGTCTCATCATCTTGTGTGTGGTGACGATCGCGACGTACCTGATAGCCATGCGTCGGCCGGATCCCGCATCCGGTCCGGCGCCTACGTGGAGCGAAGCGGGTCGCGTTTTGGTCACCTACGGGTTTCCGCGCGGTGGCACCGCGGCGCTCGACATCGTCGTGGTCACGATCGGTCCATGGCTCCTCAGAAAGGAACCGGCCCAAGCCGGATACCTGCTCATGGCGCTCACGATCGTTCAGGCCGTGCCGGCGGCACTGGCGCCGACGGCGCAGATCGCCTCGATCCTCGCCGCCCGTCTGGTCGGACGAGGTGAGCTGACGCGCCTTCGCGAAGAAGTGCGGCTGCTTCTCGGCGGCACGCTGTACGCCGCCACGCTGGCGCTCGCGATATTGCTCCCGTGGTCGCGGTACGTCCTTCAACTCTGGTTGGGCGACGCGGCGATCGTATCGGGCGTCTCCTTTTACCTGTCGTGGCTCGTTTGGGGCATCGTGCCTCTCGCGTTCTTTCAGGCGCTGCGGGGGATCATCGAAATGCGATGGCTCGCCCCGAGAAATCTCTGGACGCTCGCCACGGCCGTCACGGTCCATGTCCTCGCTTACGAGCTCGTGAAAGGATTGGTCGGTGAAGCCGCGAGTGTGCGCGCGGCTCTGTTAGCAGCGTTTGGAACAATGGGCCTACTGACCTTTGCGTGGCTCGACAGCTCCTGGTGGAGGCCGCTGCGGTACTGGGGACTGGGCCGACTGGTGAGCCTGGCCTCGTTCGTCGCCCTGGTGAACTTCCTGCTCGCTGAATGGCCGGGCCCGCTCGAAGCCCTCGTCGGCATCGTGTCGACAGGTGTGATCGCGGTCGTCGGTCTTAAAGGCGCCGCGGCTCCTGCCGTGCTCGCCATGCGTGCGTTCATCTGGCCGAGGACGGACTTGGAGTCTTTCCACCGCGCATGATGGACGCATTCACATTCGCCTGCTTGAACGCCGTCGCGGTGACGCTGGTGCTGACCCTCCAGCGCCGCCTGATTTTCTCCTGGAGTGCGATCGGCGCCTTCATCCTCGCGAATCTCGTGTTCGTGCTGATCGGCGTGCTGTCGATCCCGCTGTTCGCTGACCTTGCGGCATGGCGTTTCTCCATGTACAAGCTCGGGCTGCTGACCGACGACGATCTGAAGCGCACAATCATCTTGAACGTGTGGGGTGCTGGTCTCGTCCTCGGCGCGTATCACATGACGCATCTCATGTTCAAAGGCGGATGTGTCCTTCGGAAAGGGCCGAACCTGCTGGGTCTGGACCCCTCGATCGACCAACTCGGGTTCAGCCCGACGCGTCTCCTGGCGATTGCCACCGTTGCGCTCCTGGGTTCAATCGTATACGCAGCCGGCAACGCTCCGCTGATCGTGGCCGGCATCCAGGCGCTGTTCGCCGGCAGCCAGGAAGGGCTCCTCGAAGCCCGGTACCAGGTGGGCGACAACTACCTGTTCATCCTGTCCGTCTTCAATGTGCTGCCATTCCTCGGCGTGGCGCTGCAGCTCGTCCAGCGACTGCAACGTGAGCGCAAGCTCCGGATGCTCGCGCTGCTCTTCAACACCTGCACCGGCGCGCTGTTACTGCTGACCTTCCACAAACGGCCACTCCTCGTGTTTCTCTGCTCGCTTCTCTTGGCGAATGTCGTCACGGCGGGTGCGCGGGCGAAGCGCACGCCCGGACGAGCCGGGTTGGTGGAAGTCTCCGATCGCGGCCGCCGTCAAAGCTGGCGAAGTCTGCCTCGAATCGGCGCATACGTGGTAACGGTCTTCGTCGTGCTCCTCGTGCTCTATCAACTCCAGACGCGGGCGGTGACGAGTGTCGAAGACATCCAAGATGCCGTTGTCGGCATCGGTGCTCTTTCGGGGATCGCCGCGACGACGATCTTGGCCGGCCAGGCGATTCCGGCGGCCCTCTTGACGCACTACTACCCAGCACTCGAGCCCCACTATGGTCTCAGCAACATCGGACTGGTCGCGAGGCTGTTTGGCTTCGACCTCTATCGGCCCGCTTACGACGCATTCGACTATTTTTCGGTGCTGGAGACCGGTACCCCTAACGTCGACCGTATCGGAGGATCGCTGGCGAGCCCCGCGCTCATGGACTTATATGGTGCGTTCGGTCTCGTCGGTTGGGCCTTTGGTGCGATCGCGCTCGGGTTCGCGCTCAATCGTATCGACGCCGCGATGGTTCGTCTGAGGGCCGACGCCGGCCGGAGCCTCCTTAGCATCTTTGTGTTCGTCTCGGCTTACTACCTCTCGAACGCGAGCGTCGCCAATACGCTCCTCGGATATGGAGGCGCCATCTTCGTCCTCCTCTGGTTCATGCTCCGAATGCCGTTGCGGCCCAGCTCAGAGGCGGTTCTCCGCGCGTCGTGAGCCCGAGGATGCGGGTGTGTTTCCTCTCTTCGATGCACCCACCGCTCGACAAGCGAGTCTTCGTCAAGGAAGCGGTCTCCCTTGCCGTGAATGGCTTCGACGTCGTCCATGTCGCGCCCGATGACCGACTCCGCACTTGGGTGCAGGATGGCGTCGTCCTCGTCACCTATCCACGACGGCGCGGAATCGTCGGACGCCTTATGCAACTCACTCGGATCTATCGCGTCGCCGCCCGGCAACGGGCCGATTGTTATCACTGCAACGAGCTCGACTCCTGGGTGATCGGGGTGCTCCTTCGGCTGACGCGCCGGGCAATGGTCGTTTTCGACGTTCACGAGCACTACCCGAGCCAGTTCGCCGAGCGTGGATTCCCGGACTGGTTGCGGCCGGCGGCCGCTTCGTTCATGCGACTGGTGTTTCGTGTCCTTACGCCGCTGACCGATAGGCTGGTGTTCGCCAAGAAGTTCATCACCGCCGATTTCGGCGGTTCGGAACGCAAGCACGTCGTCGTCGAGAACTTCGCGCCGCTCGTACTCGACGACAACGAGCGGGCGACGGCGCCCCAGGGCAGTGCCTCGAGCGCTGTCACGGCCATTCATATCGGCTCGATGACCCAGACCCGCTGCTGGCCAGAGCTGCTGCGGGCGCTGGATCGTGTCCGCGCGCTCGACCTTCGTCTCCACCTCGTCGGCACGTTCGCCGACGGCAGCGAGCCCGAATTCCAAGCGTTGGTCGAGCAGCTCGGGTTAGCCGATCGCGTCGTGGTTGAGCCATGGCTGCCGATCGCCGAGGCGTATCGACGCGTCCTCGACGCCGACATCGGGCTCGTGCTGCTGAGGCCGGGCATCCACAATCATGTTCTGGCCCTTCCCCACAAGATGTTCGACTACATGCTCGCCGGGTTGCCGGTAATCGCCCCGAAGTTCGCGGTGGAAGTCGCCGAGATCGTTCAGGACGCGAACTGCGGTCTCCTCACCGACACGTCGAGTGTCGAGGAGATCGCGAGAGCACTCGAGCGTCTCGCCCTCGACCCGCAAGAACGCCGCCGATTGGGCGACCACGGCAGGCGGGCGGTGTACGAGCGCTACAACTGGGAACGCGAAGCGGTGAAGCTGGTGGCGATGTATCGGGACCTGAGCCGAGAGAACCTGCGATGAGTGCCACCCTCCGCGCGCTCGTAGTGGCCGTCATGGGTCTGACCCTGGTGGGTTCGTCCGCGACACGGATACTGGCGACGGCGCCGGGCATTCATGACGTGCGTGCTTCGGGCGCACGGTGCGATGGCGCAGCGGACGACACGGCCGCGGTTCAAAGCGCGGTTCGCAGCGCTGGCAGCGGCGCGCATGGCGTGATCGTTTTTCCGCCCGGAGGCGCCTGCCGCATTACCAGCACGATCCTCATTCCTCGGGCGATGACCCTGTCGTGTCTCGCCATGCCGTCGCAGAATAGCAACTCTCGCTCGGCGTGCTTCGTCGACCACGACTTCGTCGGCACCCTCTTTCAGCTCGATGGCAGCGGACCGGGCAATCCAGGGGCCGGCTACGGCATCCGGAACCTCGTCCTCCGCCAGAAGCGCGGCAACAAGACCGTCACAGCAGGCGTCGGCACGGCGATCCGCATCGTCGCGACGTCTTCGAACAGCCGTGCAACATGGGTGCGAGTCGAAAACGTCCAGATCGAGGAGGAGCTGGGCGCAGACCCGTGGACCATCGGCATCGACGTCGATGGCTCGACCGGCGATGCCGGGGACAGTGTGCGCGATGTCTGGATCTCGGCCGGTCGCATCCAGATCGGCGCCACCACGGGCAAACCGGCCGCGATCCGGATCACGAGCGCTCAGAACATGTATCTGACGAACGTTCTCTTGAACGGTCCCGGCGGCAGCCTCATCTGTTCCGGGTCCAGCGGCAAGCCGACGAATACGGTGGGGCTGACCCACGTCAACGGCGCCGCGCTCGTGATGGACTTCTGCCAGAACCTGTCTCTCGTGGGAGGGCGGTGGGGCGCGATCACGAATACCGCGAATACATCGGGGACTAATCTCCTCCTTCCTTCAAGCCTCACGCTGCCGTTTCGCAACAACGCTGGGGCGGCCATGACGCTGGCCATCGCCGATCCGACGAATGGGAATTTTTCATTTCTCGCCAACGGCGTGCAGCTCCTCAACGACCAGGGCCTTCAGAGCGCGCAGCGTAACGGTGTCCTCGCCGACATGATTCGCGTAACGCGCGACGACCGCGTCAAGATCGATGGCTCGGGGCTCGGCGTGGTGGCCGGGAGCTCTGGGGTCGTCGTCACCGGGCCAGCCGGGTATCTGCAAGCGGGTGCCGGCATCGCCTACAGCGCCCTGCCGGGAGCGGACAACGGGACGCTGATCTATTGCACCGACTGCGCCACGAGCAATCCGTGCCGCGCGGGAGGAACGGGGGCGATCGCCAAGCGATTGAACGGGATGTGGGTCTGCAATTGAGTGAGGGCCTCCGAATCGTTCCACTGAAAGGTTTGAGGGCCGCGACGGGGCCGATTGGCAAGGGCTTTGCGTCTGTAAAGATCCATAGGGTCGCGGACGTGGTGGTTGGTAGGCTGATAGCACATTGGCGTGACACCTCTGGCGGTCGCGAAGCCGTCGCGCCGTCATGTAGCAATCGCGGGCGACCACGGTGCGTGGGGACGATCCCGTTCAGCGGTAGAGCCGAGCAAGCCGCAGCCAGAGTGAAGACCAACCGCGTACCACCACGCAGCGGATGTCACGCTGTCGAACCGAGATCGTCGCGGTGAACACCGCACCGATCACGGGTCCGATCGTCGTCAGCGGCGGGGCCGGCGCGATCGGTTCGCGTCTCGTACATCGGCTGCTAGAGCGAGACGCGACAACCGTCGTGGTCGTCGACGATCTGTCATCCGGGTACGAGTGGCTTTTGCCTAGTGATCCGCGAGTACGGCTCCTACGCCGGGACGTGTGCGAGCTCCTCGATATCGACCTGGTGATCGACGAGCCTCTGGTGTTCCACCTTGCGGCATTTTTCGCGAACCAGAACAGCGTCGACCATCCGCTCGACGATCTGCGCACGAATGGCCTGGGAACCCTTACCGCGCTCACGTGGGCGGTCCGACACCGGGCACGGCGTTTCGTATACGCCTCGGCGGGTTGCTCGATCGCCGGGCATGACCTCGACGGCCCGATCCGCGAGGACATGCCGGTTAGCATGCATTTGGACACGCCGTACCAGATCACCAAGGCGCTCGGTGAGTTCTACTGCAACTACTTCGGCAGCCAGCAGCTGGAGACAGTCCGCTGCCGATTCTTCAATTGCTACGGACCCGGCGAGGTGCCTGGGCGGTACCGAAACGTGGTGCCGAATTTCGTCTGGCGCGCGCTCCACAGCGATCCCCTGATTATCACGGGTACAGGGGACGAGACGCGCGACTTCATCTACGTCGATGATTTGGTCGACGGGCTCCTGGCCGGGGCGCAAACGCCGTCGGCGCGTGGCGAGGCGTTCAACCTCGGTACCGGCTGTCCGACGCGCATCATCGATCTGGCCGAGATGGTCATCAAGGCGTGCCGATCGACCAGTCGCATCGAGTTTGGACAAAGACGATCCTGGGATCGGTCGTGGCACCGCGAAGCCGACAACAGCAAAGCCAGACGCGTACTTGCCTTCGCGCCAGAGGTCAGCATGCGCGAGGGCATCCAGCGAACGGTCGACTGGTTTGTGGAAAATCGCACGGCCATCGAGGAAGCAGTCAGAGCCCGACCATGAAAGTCCTCGTGACCGGGGGCGCGGGATTCATCGGCTCTCACGTCGTCGACGCGCTGTGTGAAGAGGGTAGGAACGTCATCTGCATCGACAGCCTCGATTCGAGCGTGCACCGCGCGTTGCCAGACTATGTTCGGCGCGATGCGGAGTACTGCATCGCGGATCTCCGAAATTGGGTTCCCGATCGCCGTTTTGACGACGTCGAAGCAATCGTCCATCTGGCGGCCCTTGGCGGGGTTTCTCGCGCCGCGCGGGAGCCGGCGAACGTGGTCGGTGCCAACGCCTTCGGCACGTCTCGGCTCCTCGAGGCGGCGTCCACCTGGCGCAATCTGAAGCGGATCGTCCTGGGCAGCAGCTTCAGCGTGTATGGCTCGAACTACAGCTATCGCTGCCGTCGGTGCGACCGTGAGTTCGTTGGTACCCGGCGTGCGCGTGACCTGGAAGCCGGACGGTTCGAGGTCTTCTGCGCTGAGTGTGAGGCCGAGGCCGAGATCGTCCCGATTTGCGAATCGGTGCCGCCGCAACCGCTCGAGCCATACGGGGCGTCCAAGTACATGCAGGAGCTGTGCTTCCGCGGCTTCGATAAATGCGCCGTCTCGATTCTTCGGTTCTCCTCCGTGTACGGATCGCGCCTGAGACTCGACGACGGGGAAGCCACGATCATCTCGCGGATTCTGGGCTGGGTACGGTCGGGCCAGCCACCCCAGCTGTACGAGGACGGCAGGCAAATCCGCGACTGGGTCTTCGTCGGCGACGTCATGGCAGCGGTGCGGGCTATACTCGACGGCGCACCCGTGCCACCGGTCGTGAACGTGTGCTCCGGAGTTCCGATCCGACTGGTCGAGGCGTGCGAGCGGGTCGCCGAGGTGCTCGGCGTCGACTGTCCGCCGGACGTGGTCGGCGGTTATCGTCCAGGAGACATGCGCCACTGTCTTGGTGACGCCTCGGCGGTGCGCGATCTTCTGGGGCGCCTACCGATCGCCTTCAAAGACGGCATCGAGCTCGCGCTCGGCGCCGGGACGTAGGGACAGTCTATGTGTGGCATCCTCGTGCTCGCCGGAGACGAGCGTCCATTCCACCACGGCCATCTGCGCTCGCTGCGCAAACGAGGCCCGGACGACGTCGGCTTCTGGGCTGACGAGGACGTCCGGATTGGACATACTCGGCTCGCTGTCATCGGACTCGATGAGAGGGGAACGCAGCCGCTCGAGAACGCGACGCACGTCCTGGCCTACAACGGCGAGATCTACAACTTCAACGAGATCGAGCGACGTCTGCGGGCCGAAGGGAGCGTCGTCAGGGGCGCGAGCGACGCCGAGATCCTATTGCATGCCTGGAGCCAATGGGGCCGCGCCATCCTCCCCGACCTGCAGGGATTCTGGGCGTTCGTGGTGTACGACAAAGCTCGGCGTCGATTGACGCTCGTCCGAGACCAATTCGGCGTCAAGCCGCTCTACTACCAGCGCACCCGGGATCGGGTGTGTGTCTCGTCCCTTCTCGGGACGATCCTCTCGGTGTTCTCGGAGGGCGCCGAGCTCGACTACGAGGCGATGTCCGAATATGTGCGCTACCAATTCACCTTCGGCGACAAGACGTTCATCCGCCAGATCAGGAAGGTGCTGCCGGGACACCTCGTCGAGATGGACCTCGACGGCGGGGAGGCTCGGAGCGTGTGCTACGAAGACATCTTTGCTTCCCGATCCGGTCACCGGCGGCCCATCTCACCGGAATGGATCGCGGAGACGCGTCAGCTGCTGGTGAATTGCGTTCTGGAATCGACCATCAGCGATACGCCATTCACGACCCTGTGCAGCGGGGGTCTCGACTCAAGCCTCATCACTCGGATCGCGGGGCCCGAGGTCGCCTATCACTGCAATTACTCGGATCCGGAATGTAATGAGACGTTCTATGCGCAGCAAGTGGTGCGCGACACACCGACTCGCCTGTTCACGGTTAACGCGCAAGAGTCGTTTGATCTCGTGTCGCGCCTCGCCGACATCGTGCAGGACTTCGACGAGCTGACGATCGGCTCGGTGATCCTCCCCCTCGACGAGCTGCTCGCTCAGGTCAAGCGGCGATACAAGGTGGTGCTCACCGGGACGGGTGGTGACGAGCTCTTCGGCGGCTATGTGCGCTATCAGCTCGCGCTCGGCGAATGCTATCAAGACTCGTACCGCGCGCTCTACAATCGGATGAAGAACATCACCGGCGTCGCAGATCGGTTCGAGTTCACACATCGAAAGGGCGACCCGTTCCTCTACACATTCTATCAGCCAGACGTCGAGAAGACGTTCAAGACCACCTTCGAAGCCGGGCGCGCCGGCGACGACGATCTCGAGGCGATGCTGCGGTTCGACCGTCTCCACTTCCTCCAGGGGCTACTCAATATCGACGACAAGATGTCGGGTCGACACTCGTTGGAGAGTCGCCCCAGCCTGCTCCATCAACGGTTCGTTCGACACCTCCAGGAAGTCGACACGAGCGGGTTGCTCTCCAACGGCGATCTGAAGCCCGTGTTGCGTCAGCTGGCGATGGGGCTGGTGCCCAAGGCGATCATCCATCGCAACGACAAGTTGGGATTCACGACCCCCATCGGCACATTCGTCAACAAGTCCTCGCATTTGATCCGGGAGCACCTGACCAACTCTCGATTCCGCCACCTCTACGACCTTCGGCGACGACACTTCATCGCCGAGAACAAGTTTTCGCGTGAAGTGTTCGGGCTGCTCATGATCGATCTGTGGCTTCATCGGTATCTGTCGCGATGAGCGCGATGCGCGTCATCTTCCTCACGCAGTGGTTCGACCCGGAGCCCGGCAACATCCGCGGGCTGCCGCTGGCGCGCTGGCTGGTCGGTCGAGGCTACGACGTCCGGGTGCTGACGGGAGTGCCGAACTACCCTGCGGGTCGGATCTACCCGGGCTATCGGATTCGCCTGTGGCAGCGTGAGATCGTCGACGACGTGTCGGTGCTCCGTGTTCCGCTCTATCCGAGCCACGATGGATCGTCGATCCGGCGAGTCGCCAACTACACGAGCTTCGCGTTGTCGGCGGCGACGCTGGGCGCCGGCCTCATCGGCAGCGCCGACGTCGTGTACGTCTACCATCCACCGGCTACGATCGGCCTCCCGGCGATGGTACTGAAAGCGCTTCGACGCGTTCCGTTCATCTTTCACGTCGCCGACCTATGGCCCGAGGCGGTCGTGGACTCGGGCATGCTGCAGGGGGGCGTCTTCGTACGACGGGGTGTCGAAGGCGGAATCTCGGCTTGGTGCCGGATCCTGTACCGCCTCGCCGACGCCATCACCGTGATCTCACCGGGGTTCCGCCAGCGCCTCATCGAACGCGGTGTGCCGGCGGACAAGATCCACGTCGTCTATAACTGGGCCGACGAGGCGGCATTTCGACCGCGCGACCCCGAGGTGGCGCTCGCCGAAGAGTTGGGGCTAGCGGGGCGGTTCAACGTCGTGTTCGCGGGCAATCTCGGCGCCTTCCAGGGCCTCGAGTCCGTGATTCGCGCCGCGGAGCGGGTGAAACACGTTCCGGTCATCCAGGTAGTCCTCGCGGGAAGCGGACAGAAGGAGGCCGAGCTCCGCGAGCTCGCAGGCCGACTCGGCTGCACGAATGTGCGCTTCCTCGGCGGCCGCGATCACCTCGAGATGTCGCGAATCTGCGCTCTCGCCGACGTGCTGCTCGTTCACCTCAAGGATCTGCCGTTTCTCGCCACGACGATTCCGGGCAAGACGCAAGCGGCCCTGGCCAGTGGCCGACCGATTCTCATGGCGGCGCGTGGCGACGCCGCGGACCTGATCATAAGGGCCGGCGCCGGCATCACGTGCGCGCCCGAGGACGACGCCGAGCTCGCCGCGGCCATGGTTGCGCTCTCCCGTATGAGCGGCGATCAGCTGGAGGCGATGGGGGCGAGGGCTCGGAAGTTCTATGTCGATGAAATGTCCCTCAACGTCGCTGGGGATCAGATGGATCGGCTTTTCAAGGCAATTGTCGGTGGCTGAAAGGTCTCATCGAGTCGTCACCTCAAGTGACCGGTAAGCGGTCGCTAGATTTGTGCCTGACCGTGCCAGCTCTGCTGGTCCTGGCACCCCTATTTCTTGTTGTGGCGTTGATCGTCCGTGTCGTCCTGGGAGCTCCAGTCATATTTCGACAGCGCCGTCCGGGCCAACATGGACGGAGCTTCACCCTGTTAAAGTTCCGCACGATGACGGACGCTCGTGATGTGAATGGAGAGCTCCTGCCCGACGCCGATCGCCTGAGGACGGTCGGGCGATTCCTCCGGCGGACGAGTCTCGATGAGCTGCCGGAGCTCTTGAATGTCCTCCGTGGTGACATGAGCCTCGTCGGCCCGCGGCCCCTGCTCTGTGAATATCTGCACCTCTATTCGCGGGAGCAAGCGAGGCGGCACGAGGTCAAGCCCGGCATCACCGGCTGGGCGCAGATCAACGGGCGAAACGCGATCTCGTGGGACCGGAAGCTCGAGCTCGACGTCTGGTACGTCGATCATCGATCGCTGCGCTTTGATTTGTGGATCATGGCCGCGACCGTCCGCGGCGTCCTGCGGGGGAATGGCATCAGCGAACCCGGTCACGTCACGATGAGCAAATTTACCAGAGGAGGCGGGTAGCTCTGTGGATGTGTTGATCGTCGGCGCCGGCGGGCACGGGCAAGTGATCGCCGAAGCGCTGTGGCGCTGCTGGGAGCGGGACCGTGCGATGCGGCCGCTCGGCTACCTCGACGACGATGCCGCGCTCCTGGGCCGCAAGCTGGTCGATGTCCCGGTGATGGGTCCGATCGCCGCGTTGTTCGACCTCTCTCGCGACGCGGCGGTGGTCGTCGCCATCGGTGACAATCGAACGAGGAAGCGGGTGTTCGATCGGCTGGCCTCGAACGGCGCGCGATTCGCGAGCGTGCACCACCCAAGCGCGATCGTCGCGCCGGATGTCCTGATCGGCGCCGGCAGCATGCTGTGCGCGGGCGTCATCGTCAACGTCGGCAGCGTCATCGGCGACGACGTGATTTTGAACACCGGCGCGACGGTCGATCATCACTCTCACCTCGGTGACCACGTGCACCTCGCGCCGGGTGTCCACATGGGCGGAGCGGTGACGGTGGACGAGGGGGCGCTGGTCGGCGTCGGCGCCAGCGTACTCTCGGCCGGACATGTCGGAGCGTGGAGCGTGGTCGGCGGAGGCGCCTGCGTGACGGACCCGGTGGCTCCCGGCGCCACCGTTGTCGGAGTGCCGGCGCGCGAGGTTTCGCGTGGCTGAGCAAGATCCCGGCGGCCGGTTCCTCCCGATCATCCGCCCCACGCTGCCTCCGCTGGACCAGGTCACGGACCTCATCCGCGCGAGCTGGGATTCTGGAATCGTCACCGCCGGCGCGGCGATGCGGATGTTCGAGGACGAGGTCTGCCGCCGCACCGGCGCCCGCCACGCAGTGGCGCTCGCATCGTGCACAGCCGGCCTGATGCTCGTTCCGCGCGCGCTCGGGCTCAAACCGGGCGACGAGGTGATCGTGCCCGCGTTCACCTTCGCCGCGACCGCGCAGTCGCTGCTCTGGAACGGCCTCGTGCCCGTGTTTTGCGACTGCCTCCCGGGAACCCGGACGCTCGATCCGGACGATGTCGAACGCAATCTTTCGGCACGCACGGCCGCGATTTGCCCCGTCTATACGTACGGGCTACCGCCCGACATCGATGCCTTGGTCGACGTCGCGCGACGGTGGGGAATTCCCGTGTACTTCGATAGCGCTCAGGGCCTCGGTGCCGCGTACCGGGGCCGGGCGGCCGGCGGCTTCGGGGCGTGCGAGGTCTTCTCCCTGAGCCCGACGAAGGTCGTGACCGCCGTCGAAGGCGGCGTCGTCACCACGAACGATGGCGACCTGGCCGAGCGGGTCCGGACGATGCGTGACTACGGGAAGGACCCGCGGCTCGGCGAGGACATGGTCGAGCTGGGACTCTCCGCCAGGATGGGGGAGTTCCACGCCGCGGTCGGGCTCGCCTCGATCCGGAACATCGAGGGTCTCGTCAAGGCTCGCCTTCAGCGGATCGCCTACTATCGCGAACGACTCGCCGGTCTCGCCGGCTGTACCGTGCAAACGTTTCCGGACGACCGCACGACGAGCGGAAACTACTTCGTGTTGTTCATCTCAGAGCGTGCGCGCAAGACTCGGGACGCGGTTCACCACGCCCTCAAGGACGCGGGTATCCAGACCAAGCGATATTTCTATCCGCTCGTCAACGAGCAGACGATCTTCACACGGTTCCCCGTCCGGGTGAGCGTTCGGCTGCGCGAGTCTATCGCTGCCAGCCGTGAGGGGCTCGCGCTGCCCCTCTACTCGCACATGCGCGAAGACCAGCTCGACGCCGTCTGCCGCGCCGTGGCGGGCCTGCTCGACCGATGAAGACTTCGGACAGCGCGAACAAAGTCAGCGCGATCATTCGGTATCGGCGATTCATCGTCCTGATCACGCAGCTGTCGCTCGTGGTCCTCTCGAACTACGCGGCGCTGTGGCTCAAGTTCGGCTACCCCAACGACGACGCGGTGTTTCACTACTGGGTGCGCGCGTTGCCGTTGCTCGTCGCGGTCCGCGGTCTCACCTTCATCCCGCTCCGGTTGTACGAGGGGCTCTGGCGCTACAGCAGTATCTGGGATCTCCGCAACATCATCATCGGTGTATTCGGCAGCAGCGTAGTGTTCCTTCTCGTGGTCAAGGCCGCGCTCGGATTCAGCTACTCGGGCTCCGTGCTCGTCATCGACTCGCTCCTGCTCGTCTTCGGCCTCGGCGGGCTTCGATTGGCTCGCCGTCTCTACCAGGCGCTTGGACGTCTCGGCCGCGCGAAACGCGTCTTGATCTACGGCGCGGGCGACGCGGGCGAGATGATCGTTCGCGACATCTACAAGAACGAGGACTACGAATATGAGCCCGTCGGCTTCGTTGACGACGACGCGCGCAAGGTGGGTCAGCGTATCCATGGGGTCAGGGTGCTGGGCACCCGCGACGCCTTGTCGGTGATCATGGCGCGGGAAGTTCCAGATGCGGTTCTGATCGCGATACCGTCCGCGGCGCCTGCCACGATCAGGTCCATCGTGAGGGTCCTCGAACCCTACAAGGTTCGGATCCAGACCCTGCCGAGCTTCCGCGATGTCCTGGGGGGGCGCGTGAGCACAAGCCAGGTGCGGGCCCTTGCTGTCGAAGACCTCCTGGACCGAGCTCCCGTCAGTTTCGGCCCGGGTCCGGCCGCACGGTTGATCCAGGGTCGACGAGTTCTGGTGACGGGTGCGGGTGGCTCGATCGGCTCAGAACTGAGCCGTCAGATCGCGGCGCTCGCGCCGAGCCAGCTCGTGCTGCTCGATCAGTACGAGAATGGTCTCCACGGTCTGCATCTTGAGCTCAGCGAGCGCGCCGACCCCGTCGCGATCGACGCGCTGGTCGCCGATGTCACCGACGCCGAGCGCATGCATGCGGTCATGATCGAGTACCGTCCCGAGATTGTCTTCCACGCCGCCGCTCACAAGCACGTGCCGTTGATGGAGACGAATCCGTGCGAAGCGGTGAAGAACAACGTACGCGGAACGCGTATCGTTGCGGAAGCGGCGGCCGCGTTCGACGTCGAGCGGTTCGTGCTCATCTCGACGGACAAAGCAGTGAATCCATCGAGCGTGATGGGCGCCACGAAGCGTGTGGCCGAGCTCCTCGTCCGCGGAATTGGCCAGACCGCGTCAGGAATGTTTGCCGCCGTGCGGTTTGGGAATGTCCTGGCCAGCAACGGAAGTGTCGTCCCGCGCTTTCTGGAGCAGATCCAGGCGGGCGGCCCGGTGACGATCACCCATGCGGACATGCGACGATATTTCATGCTTGTGCGCGAGGCAGTGAATCTCGTTCTGCAGTCGGCGGCGCTTGCCCGCGGCGGCGACATCTTCGTGCTCGAAATGGGTGAGCAGGTCAAGGTACTCGATCTTGCTCGGAACCTCATTCGGTTGGCCGGGCACGTTCCGGACGAGGAGATCCCGATCGTCTTCACGGGGTTGCGGCCCGGCGAGAAGCTTCTCGAAGAGATCGTGGCGGTCGACGAGACCATCGAGGCCTCGTCGGCAGAAGGAATCTTACGGGTCATCGCGCCAACAACTCAGGAATGGACGGCGCTGTACCAGAATATCATCGAGCTGGAACGGCTGGCCGTCGAGGGTGACGCATCAGCCGTAATTAAGCGCTTGATCGATCTCGTGCCGACCTACCGGCCCTGGGGAACGAACGCGTGAGCGATCCGGGCGACGATCGACGCTCGGAACCCGTCGACGAAGTGAGTCTCGTCGAGTATGTCCTGATCGTGTGGGGCCGCCGCTGGCTCATTGCCGTCCTCTGCATCGGTTCGGTCATCGGGGCGTTCGTGGTGAGCAAGATCTTGCCGAAGACCTACCAGTCGACTGCGACGGTGCTGGCGCCGAAAGAGGGGCCGTCGAGTGGATTCCTCAGCAGTCTCGCCGCATCGGGGCTTCTTCCGCAGATCCCCGGACTGTCGCTCGGATCGTACGCGCCCAACCGCGACCTTCTGATCGGCGTGCTCAAGAGTCGGACGGTCCGCGAGTCCGTCGTCACTCGGTTCGGGCTCCAGGAACGCTTCCGTCGGAAGTATCTCGAAGACGCGATCAAGGATCTTCAGGGCGCTACGGCGGTGTCGGTCACGAAAGAAGGAGTGATCGCACTCCGAATCGAGAGCGCCGACCCCGACCTGGCCTCGAAGATCGCGAACTACCACGTCGAGCTTCTCGACCAGCTCGTCGCACGCTTCAGCACGAGCGAGGCCGGCCGGCAGCGCGGCTACCTCACCGAACAGCTCGCGAAGGCGAAGGTAGGCCTCGACGCGGCCGAAGAAAATCTCCGCCGCTTTCAGGAGCAAAACCGGGCGATCGTGCTCCAGGAACAGACCAAAGGCGCTATCGAAGCAGCCGCGCGGCTCAAAGGCGAGATCATGGCCGCGGAGGTTCAGTTCCAGGTGATGAGGAACTTCGCCACCGAGACCAACCCCGAGATGATGACGCTTCGCCGTCGCATCGACGAGATGAATCGACAGCTCGTCCAGATGCAGTATGGCGAAACAGTTCCCCGGGCGGCCGGCGCGGGCCGACGCGACTTCAACGTGCCCTTCGCCAAAGTGCCCGAGGTTGGGCTCGAGCTCGCTCGATTGACGCGCGATCTGAAAATCCAGGAGACCCTGGTCACCCTGCTGACTCAGCAGGCGGAGCAAGCTCGCCTCATGGAGGCGAAAGACATGCCCGTGGTTCAGGTCCTCGACCGGGCGGTCCCTGGCGAGCGTCCGGTGCGGCCGAGCGTCCTGGTTAACGTCGCGGTGGCCGCGCTCGCGAGCCTCCTCGTTGGCGTCTTTCTTGCCATTTTCCTCGATAGCCTCGGACGCCGAAAGGCAACACGGCGCGCGGAGACGGCCGCATCGCGGTACTAAGGCCGCCAAGTCCAGATGCCCCGAGCCTATGGCCGGCATAGTGGGGAACGCCAGCGCTGAATTTGATCCCGGAGAGGCTCGCGCTCCGCGGTGGCACCCGTGCGCCAGACGACCTTGCCCTACGCGCAGGCCCTGCAGGCCGGAGAACATCGGCGCGACCGTCTACTACCCGTTGATTTATCGTTATCCGTTCTATCGCGAACGATTCAGCGTCACGCCGGGGCTCTGCGCTGCCACCGAGCTCGTCGAAGCGCGCCTGGTGGTCCTGCCGCTCTTCTTGGGAATTACCGACGCTGATCAAGGCGACGTGCTGCGCGCTCTCGACAAAGTCTTCGCCCGCTACCCCCGATGAACCTCCGAGCCGGCTCCGAGATCCTCTTCGCGCTCGGCCGCCGCTACCCGCGACTGCCGGTGGCGTTCCTCCGCGCGCTGCCGCTGCCCCTCCTGCACGCGCTGCGCGGCCCCGGGCTTCGCGAGACGTTCAGAGTGGCCACGCGCGCGCCGTGGTACCGCGACGCCTTCGCCGCCGCGCGCGTCGACGTCGGTCGTGCCAGGCGGCCCGAGGATCTCGGCGATTTCTTCCTCACGCCCGAGATCCTCAAGACGCGCCCCGAGGCCCTGCTGACCGAGACGCCCGAGCTCGCCATCGAGAGCTCGGGCACCTCGGGCCACGTGACACGCGTCTATCTGAGCCGGCGCGAGCTCGAGTACAACGCACGCCAGGGCGGCCTCATGCTCGGTCTCTACGGGCTCGGGCGGGGCGACCGCCTCCTCTCCACGCTTGGTCTCGACTGGGGCCTGGGCTCCTTGCTCGTCGAGCGCCTGATGCGCTACACGCCGGTGTTCTCGATGGTCGTCGGGCGCGTGGACCCGCTCGAGGCCTACACGCGGCTCGCCGAGTATCGCTTCAACGTGATCGTCAGCGATCCGTTCTGGCTGGCGCGGCTGACCGAGATCGCACGGGAGCGAGGCCGACCGGGGCCGATGAAGCTCCTCATCGGCGGCGGCGAGGGGGTCACGCCGCGCACGCGCGCCGAGCTCGAGACGTTCTGGGGGGCGTTGGTCTGCATGACGTACGCCTCGACCGAGGCCGCGACGATCCTCGGCTTCGAGTGCACGCACCGAACGGGCTACCACGTGAACGAGTTCGACTTCTGCGTCGAGCTCGCGGACGCCGATTCCGACGGCTACGGCGAGATCGTGCTGACGACGGTGAGCCGGCGGGTGATGCCGCTGATCCGCTACCGCACGGGCGACGTGGCGCGCTGGGTTCTGGAGCCCTGCCCGTGCGGGCTCCCGTTCCGCCGGCTCTCGCCCCTGCGAGGCCGGCTCGACGAGCAGGTCTCGTGCGCGTGGGGCAATCTCCACCCGGACTTCTTCGACCCGCTGCTCGCCGGCGTGCCGGGGCTCGCGAACGACTGGCAGGTCGCGCTCTATGAGCGCGATCTCTCGACCGTCGTGCAATTCCGTCTCGAGCTCGCCGGCGACGCAGCGCGGCGCGAACGAGCGGTTCAGGCGGTGCTCGGCGCGCTCCAGCGGACGCGGCCCGACGCCTGGCTCGCGTACTGTCAGCGCTTGATCGACCTGGATGTCGTGTTCTTCGAGCCGGGGACCTTGCGCACGGGCCGCAAGCTCCTGCGGCTGGTCGACGAGCGCCTGAACGGGCCGCCGGCGTGGGTCGCGCGCGCGACCCGGGGCGTTGTCCCGCGATGACGACGCCGCTCGGCGGTCGCGGGCGGCCTGAGATTCGGATTACCCGGCATGAGGATCGTTCGCGTAGAATCTGGCACCTCGGGAGGAGATAGGGACATGCGTTCGAGGAAGCTTTTCGCCACGATGACGCTCGTCGCCCTGCTCGGGTCCGACTTCGTCCTCGCGGCCTCCCCGGCCCTCGGGCAGACGCCGACCCAGGGGAACGGATATCCGATGACGCCGAGCTTGGGCGGCAATGACGGGGCTTACGGCCGCTACCTCCCAGGGCCGAGCACGACCGCGCCTTATGTCGGTGTGCCCCAGCAGCTGCCTCAACCCCAGATGATCCAGCGGCCCTCCGGGCTGGCGGGACCCAACGTCTGCCAGCCCGGCACCGGCACGCGCCCCAATCAGACTGTCTCGCTTCCGCGCTCGCGGCCGGCCGAGCCCCCGCTCTTCCAGCAGCAGGCGCCGCAGGCCACTGTCACGCAGGTCACTGTCTCTCAGAACACCCCGGGCGCTCCGGCTCAGGTCACCCAACAACCCGGCGCTGACGTGCGAACACCCAACGTCGGCCTGACTCCGTCTGTGCCCGAGATGGAGGATCTCTCCAGAATCGAGGCCGGGTTCAATCTGGATCCGGTCCGAGTCCAGCAGATCGGGAGCTTCCAGCAGCAGCCCTCGCAGCAGTTCCCGCAATTCCCGCGGCAGCAACAGGCGCAGCAATCGCAACAGGCTCTGCAGCCGCCGCAACAGTTCTCGTTGTCCCAGCGGCAGAGCACTCAGGACCAGACGTCTCAGGCGTACCTCGGGC
>Ga0207684_10000998_pt1 | contig 31735 bp, 30 predicted proteins | sample KBSK5501metaG_FD_184342 | JGI IMG/M metagenome (GOLD analysis project Ga0207684, IMG submission 184342) | Corn, switchgrass and miscanthus rhizosphere microbial communities from Kellogg Biological Station, Michigan, USA - KBS K5-50-1 metaG... | ecosystem: Host-associated > Plants > Roots >... | reverse complement strand
CGCCATGCAGGGCGTGATCCTGACTGATGTGTTCACTCTGACGAAGTTATACCACGCAACCCAGAGCGCAACGCACGCCTTGTGATTCGCCAGTTTGCCTCTGTGCGCGCGTTCGTTCTGCGGGCGTAAGCGGCGAAGATGGGTTCACACGCTGAGGTAGAGTCTTTCCACATGTGACGTGCTAACAAAGCGCGGCTCGGGGCGTCCGCATCCTACACTTGGGATCGTACCTGTAACCCGACTCGTAGCACCGTACCAGTCAGGCCGGTGATGTCGGGGCTGCTGTAGAGCTTGATTAACTGCGCGAAGTGAATTGACGTAGACGCCGGCGGCAAAGGTTTTGGAGAAGCGATTTCAGGAGCTTATTCATGGTTTCTCCCTCTTGGTAACTCTAGCTTGCGGCGGATCCAGGCTCGCGTAGATCCCGTACAGCGCGGCCCAATGCCCATTATCGTTTGTTTGAATAGGTGATTTTGAGTTTCCCCAGCGCTTCTGCGCCTCGTGCTGTTCTGAGGCCTCGATAAACGCTGATGCGCTCTCGTCGACTCTTTTCTTGGCACGACGCCTTACTTCCTGACGCAGCCTGTCCGCATTTGTCACCGCGCGCGTAATCTCAGCGGGTGTGGTTCCGAGCTTGAACTGCCAAGCATCTGGCAAAGAAGCATTGCGGCTGCCGAGAATGTCGCATCATCGTCGGACATAGTAACCTGCGACGCGAACTAAGTCTGAGATGGTTAGTCCATCGGGGCCAGCTGCATATAAATCCACGACGCCAGGGCGCCAATGACCAGAATCACAACCCAGATGACGACGTGGGTTAGCCTGCCATGACTGAAGTGTATGAGCGCTTTCGCCGTCATGGTTTCACTGTGATGAAGTGCCGCTCTGCAAATCGATTTCGACATCGTCTCCAGTCACCCGGACGGGGAAACTCTTGACGCCTTCACGTGCCGGCGGGGTCATCACCGAACCGGTTTTCACATTGAATCGGGAACCGTGCCAGGGACAGATGACCTCTTCGCCTGTCACCATTCCCTCTGCGAGAGGGCCGCCCCGATGGGGGCACCTGCTCTCGATCGCATAGTAGCTTCCGCCGATATTGAAGACAGCGATGCGCTGCCCATCGGCTTCTACGAGCTTCCCTCCCTCCAAATCCTCTAGCTCTGCCCTGCTGCCCACCTTCACGAACTGAGCCATGACACATTTCCCCTCCGCGAGAGATTTTGGCTGCCAGCCTCAAAATTCGACACCACAATCATTAGAATCGCGAGAGGAACAAAATTCAAAGAGCCGGTGTCTCCGCGGGCGCAGACACTGGCCATTTGCTCTATCCGGGGCTTCTGCGCTATATACCCGTTGATGGCTTGCTTAGCGCTCCCGCGCAAGAAGACCCCGGATTCCGGCGCAGGGCTAGAAACATTCGCGCCACACGCCCACGAAGCCCGCGGTGTCGCGGTCTGCGCTCACCTAAGCTGCTGGGCGTTCTGGTCTAGGGCGAGCGTAATTCACGTCCAAGGTACGATCTCTTAAAATGCTGCCATTCAGAGCTCGGATTGCTTTCTCAGCCTCAGCCTCGTTTGTCATCTCCACGAATGCAAACCCGCGCGGCAGCCCGGTCTCGCGATCCACGATGATATGAACCTGCACCACCTGTCCGTAGGTTTCGAACAGCCGCCGAAGCTCCTCGTGCGTCACCTCAGAACCCAGGTTTCCAACAAAGAGGTTTTTCACGACGTTTCCCTACCGATACCTGTTTGATTGTGGGCCCTTGTCGGGCAGTTAGGCAAGAGGACGAAGTTGAGAGAGCAGCGAGCTCCTGCTTCCGTTTCTCTGTGCTCCCATCCCACCCGTGCGGTACGTTTGACGTTTAGACCGGACCATGGCTCGCCAGTCGCTGCTATCCCGCGCACTGCCAGCCCGCGCAATTGACCGGGAGCCCCAGAAGGCATACCGTGGATCCATTACCCGGGCACATTGTTCCCCCGTTGGGCCTGCGACGGGGTTCCTTTCACTTCGAGTCAACGAAAGGAGCACATGTATGTTCACTCGAGTTGTCGAAATCACCACCAAAACCGGAAAATCGCACGAACTGGCAAACACTATCCAGGAGAAGGTCCTACCGATTCTGAAGAAACAGAGCGGCTTCGTCGACGAGACGGTCTTAACCTCCGACATGGAGTCAAATCGAGTCTTGGCGCTCAGTTTCTGGAAGAAGAAGGGCGATGCGGAGCGCTATCACCGCGAGCAGTACCCCAAGATCAACGAGATGCTCCTACCTCTTCTTGAGACCGCCCCGGTGATTCGTACCTATAACGTGCATACGTCGACGCCGCACAAGATCGCCGCCGGCAAAGCTGCGTAGGAAGCACGGCAGACGCTTACCCCCAGCGTAGGCTGAGCCGAGCGCCTGCCCGCTTTCAACTAAAAGCAAGGGGATAGCAAGATGGCTTCGAAGGATGTGGAAACGCTTCGTTCGGTCCACGAGAGCTGGAACCGCCGTGACTTTGCGGGTATAGTCCGCAACGCAACGGAGGGCCTTGCCTACACCGACCATGCCCGGAGTCTCACGCTAAACACGCGAGATAAGTTCCGGGAGTGGACGGAAGATTGGGCCAAGGCCTTTTCGGACGGCCGAATCACCAACCCCGAGTACATTGATGCCGGGGATGTGGTGATTGCTCAATTCACTGGGGAAGGCCTGGCCGATAACTCCAGAGAAGTGCGTTGAAGCTGATACCGGCACGGGCAGACGACTCCCGACCACCCGGGAAGGTTGCTTGGGCTGCTGAGTTTGAAGGACGTGATTGGCATATGGAAGGCCGCACTGTTGTGCGGCAGCCAACATCGTCCGGGAGGACCCTTGAGCAGTTTCTGACGGACTTATCCCCGGCTCGATTCGAGTACAGGGTTTTGTCTCCGACCTTCGCTAACACCCAGGTCGAATTCCGCGGCAGTCGTTTCAGGGCATCTTCTCTCAGCGAGTCTGGCACGACCAGGAACACTCGCGCTGCTCCATTCCAAAAGCTCGGGAAATCGACATCGGTCAGGAACACCTTGGGCGCATCGGAATAGTGAGAGCCGTATTCCAAATTGCTGCTGCTGGCGTTGTACAACCAGAGGCGACGGTGTGTGTAAAAACCGATGCTCGCGGCAACGCGAATATCGCCGTAGACTGCGATTTGATCGCCCCGCCGAGAGTCGTTGTTGATCTCCATCGCCAGGGCGCGTGAGGAAAGCACTGGCTCGAACGCCCTGTACGCCACGTTGGCGGCGAAGAAGAACCCCACCATGCCGACCGCAAGGACGACATTGCATTCCAGATGATGACGCCGCTTCCGGAGAAGCCACGCCGCAGTCGATGCCCCCGCCAATGAGAATGCGGCTAGGAGCGCAGGCGTGCGAAGGCCGGCGAACGTCTGCCAACTGAAATCGAGCAAGGGCGCCATCGAAAACCAATAAAACTCCGGAGGATGGCTCTTCTGCAGGATGGCTGAAGCCTCTTCGGCTGCTGGCGTCGGCAAGGACGTCCACACTAATAAAAAAAGTATCGACGCAGTGATGGCTCCAAGCGCGGCCAACCCGCGCTGGACCGGAAGTAGCCAGTGGGAACCGGTTTCTTCGGCGCGTGCCAGACCGCTGCCGAGCAGCAGACTTATCGCGGGCCACGCACCAAAGCTGTAGTATTCCATCCGTGAGCCGTGCTCGAGTGAAAAGAAGAGCAGGATAAAGCCAGCCCAGACAAACAAGAAAAGGTGCGCTTGAGCGGCGCGGTTCATCTCCCGTCCCCAGGTTCGCGGTGGCGGACACATCCGCAAGGCAAAAAGGGCAAAGACGCTCCACGGAAAGAACCAGGCGAGGTGTTCGATCCACCAAAGCCACAGAGGCACTACTCCATAGTCGTGCGGCACGCGTGCGCCCCAGGCTCGATAGAGGTTTTCGTTGATGAAATACTGCCAAAGGAAGCCCGGAGCGCGAATTGCGGCGAGAATATGCCAAGGCCCAGCTAGGGCCAGGAAAATTGCCAGACTCGAGAACAAGCGAAGTTCCCGCCAGCACGCCCAGCTTCTGGTTAGAGCGATGAACACCACTATTGCGCCCACCGGAAAAATTGCCCCGATGGGGCCGCGTGTCAGCATGCCCAGCGCGCAGCAAGCTGCGGCACCCCAATAGCCGATCCGCACGTCGAGAGTTCCGCTCCAGGAGCGCAAGAATAAGTAAAAGGCAGCCGTGAATTCCAGAGCGTACAGGGCTTCGGGAAGCATGACGCGGGTGAAAATGAACATGCCCGCACTCGTGGCGACCACCAAAGCGCCGTAGATCCCCGTGCGCTCGCCAACAAGCCTGCGGCCAAACTCATACACCAGTAGAATCAGTCCCATCATCGCCAGGGCTACGGGCAGGCGCGTCGCGAACGTGCTTTCTCCCAGTAGTGCATAGCTTGCTGAAACCATCCAGAAATGCAGGGGAGGCCGGATTAAGTAGCGGAGGCCGTTCATGTACATCACCACGAAATCGTGGCGTTGGAGCATTTCGCGCGCGACCAGAGCGTGAGCGGCATCCACGTCGTCATCGAGCAATGCGGGAGAGGCTGCCGTACCCAGGTACAAGACTCCGGAGAGCAGTAGCAGGCTGAAGAGAGCTAATCGGGAACGGATGCCGAGCCGCAAGGACTTTGCTTGCTCAAGACAAGATGACATGATGCCGGAAATAGTAGTAACAATAGGTGGCTCGTCAACTTGCTTTTTGTCCGACGTCGCGGTCTGCATTTTGTATGCCGAAATTAGGGCCGTCCAACCGGCTGCGGGTGTGCCCCCGTCACGGTTCGACGGTTAGCTAAGCTAACCCTTTCATTCCTCGATGTTTGTCTCACAAAGTCGATGGTTTCGCTGGCGTGTGCGAGCGCAGATCCAGCCGCACCGTCGCCGAAGGCGTTTGGCGCCTTCCGTTCGAAGACAGTCTGGTGATTCAGGTTACTGGAAATTCCTGGAGAAAAGTGTCAAGAAAGTGTCGCAAAATTGTAACTTCATGGTTTCATCTTTCAGAACCGATCGACAGCCTCGGCTGGCGCCAGCAGCCCTCGCAAGCGAGTCGTGATGGCAACTGCCATGGCATGGGCTGCGCGCGAGTCGGGGTGCGAATCGCCCGGCAAGTGCCAACTCGGGTCTAGCTTGACCCAGACATAGGGCAGTCCGGCGTCGTCGAGGATGCGGTGTCGCAGGACCTCTTCGGTGGGATCTTCCGGGGTGAACTCCGGCACGAGGATGAGCGGTACCGCTCCCCGCGCGCGCGCTAGGTCGACGGTGGCGCGCAGCACCTCGCGTGTCGCGGATATGCCGCGTTCGATCGTGTCGCTGCCACGATAGGGAAAGATAATGTCGCGGATTGCCGTCAGTCGCCATTGGTAAATCCCCGGTTGCCAGACGAGTCCCGGTCCGAGGTGCGGTCGATCATCGTCAAGGTTCCGGTCAAATAGAGTAGGCATGAACACGGTCACCACCGCCACCGGTTGACGAAAGCGCGGCAGTTCCGCCAGCAAGCGCAAATATGATTGGTCGGTGGCGAAGCCGTTCACCGCCAGGTTCGCGCACTGCGTCCCCAGAATTGCCTCGACCCGCGCTGGCACGGTCTCGTCCCAGTTTAATCCGTAGCCCGCCATGACCGATTCGCCGGTGAATACGACGGTAGGACGCTTGGGATCTACCGATCCGTTGGCGCCGCGGACGCGATAGCCCGCGGCGTCGAACGCATACTCGACCACGCGACCGCCGATCTTGTCGTGCCCAGTGCGCGACGGCACGAATACCCAGCCAAGTCGCGGGTCACGGCGGCGGAGTGGCTCCTCGTCGCCCGGTCGCTCCTCCGCGGCGTGCCCGAACGTGCGGCGAAGAACCAGTTCGGCTGTTCCGAGTGCCAGCACGATCGCAAGCAATATGCGCCCGGCATCTGCGACGAGTGTGCCCCCCGGAGCTCGCGCGACAAGACGCCCGACACGTGGCCGCAAAACGACCGCGAGCGCCACCCCGAGCGCGGCCGTTACAACACGTGCCAGCGATGCCAGGAGCACATACAGGCGACGCGAAAGGACGAAAGACGGGAGGAAGTGGCGGTCGAACCACTCGTGATCGGCGGCGAGAGCACACTCGAGCAGAGTACTACCGATCAATACCACTACGATCTCAGTGACCACCCGCGCAGCAAATCGCTCGGACCGGACCGCTCGACGTAGATGTTGATGTTCCAAAAATCATGCTACCATGCGATCAAATGCTCATTGTCCATCGCTCGATCTGGAGTCACAAGCGACGACCCGCAAGCCGCTAAGTTTGGCGAGAGCGAAAGCTACGGCGGCTGCGATAAATTCTGAGACCGATTCGCGTGGCTCAAGTTACGCTTTCTGCCTCACAGTTTGCGGCACAACATTACAAATTGGTGACATTGCATTGACCTTACCCTGACAAAATCGCGAAACGGTTCGTTCAGTATTGAAGGTATCCGGCCGATGTGCGGATCCAAAGAAACAGGCTGGGGACTCAAAAGTTATGATATTCGAGATGTTGCGCCCGGTGCATCGCTGGATCTGGAGCGACGCTGAAAGGCGCGCGCGCAAGTTGCTGCGCTTCGGCGAAACTGAAACCGACGGCGGCCGCGATCTCGTTCGGGCTTCGGAGATGACTCCGGATTCACTGCTTCGCCGGCTCTATCTGGAACACGCCATCGACGAACATCGTCACGGGGTGATGTTCCGCCGGCGTGGCAATGAGATTCTGCGCGCGCTCACTCCCGGCTCGAATTCCAGCTTTCAAGCTGAGTGGCTGGCGCCCAGCGGCCACGGGGTCGACGACCTGCACGTGGACGAAGAGCCCGACGAGGCTCTACTTGCTTTTCTGCATTTGTCCGAAAAAACCGCTGCCGACCGTTTCTCTGTCTATCGCGATGTGCTACAAAACGATATGCCGACGCGCGCGATTTTCGAGGAAATCCTGCGCGACGAGGTGTTTCATATGAACTACACCCTTATGCAACTGGCTCGCGTCTCGCCTCGGCGTCACGCGCGGACGTTGTGGTACGAACGGCTCCGACGCATCTGGAAAAGCTATTTGCGGATGGCGGCCGCCCTGGGAGCCCTAATTGGCGGTTTTCTTCTCACGATTCAGTATTTTGTCGTCCTCCCGCCATTTGCCTGGCTAGCCAAGCGCGCTGAGCGCCGGGAGTTACCGGGTTGGACGCCGATCTCTCCGCAACGCAATCGCCCCCTGCAGCGTCAATATTGAAGCAGGCTATTGACATGAAGATCCTTGGGATTTCCGCGCATTATCACGATTCGGCTGCGGCGCTCGTGATTGATGGCGTACCGGTCTGCGCTGTACAAGAGGAGCGTTTGTCGCGGCGCAAGGGCGACTCATCTTTCCCGTTGTCTGCGATGACATGGTGCCTCGATCATGCCGGCCTGGAGCCGGATGCGCTTGATGCGGTCGTATTTTACGAGCGTCCTATGCTCAAGTTCGAACGCATCCTCACTTGCGCGTTGCGCGCTTTTCCCCATTCTTGGCGGGCATTCCCGAAAGCGATGCAGAATTCGCTGGGCGAAAAGGTCTGGGTGCGCGGAATCATCTCGTCGCACTTAGGTGTACCAGGTAACAAAATTCTGTTCACCGAGCATCACCAGTCGCACGCCGCAGCGGCGTTTCTCACCGCTCCGACGCGCCGCGCGGCGATATTGACCACCGATGGTGTTGGCGAGTGGGCCACACTTGCTGTGGGTCACGGCGAGCGCCGGCCAGATGGTACAACGGCCATCACGCTCCTCCGTGAAATCAGGTTTCCGCACTCGCTGGGAATGCTCTATTCGACTTTTACAGCTTACCTCGGTTTCGCCGTGAATGAGGATGAGTACAAAGTGATGGGGCTGGCCGGCTATGGCCGACCGACGATGGTAGATCAAGTCCAGCGGCTCATCCGCCGCACGCCGGACGGTGCATTCACGCTCGATCTGGATTACTTCGAATTTCAGACCACCACGGAACGCTCCTATTCGGAGCGTTTTGTTGAACTGTTTGGCCCGGCCCGCAACTCCTACGAGCCAATCGATCTGGAGACAGCCGAAGGCCGGCGTTTCGCCGATTGCGCGGCCAGTGTGCAGCGAGTCCTGGAAGACACGCTGGTAGGCATGGCTCGCACCCTGCGCCAAGAGACCGGCGAGACAGACCTGTGCCTGGGCGGCGGCGTGGCGTTGAACGGTGTTGCCAACGCCCGAATCCTGGCCGAGTCGGGCTTCGAGCGTATCTTCGTGCCCCCCGCTCCCGGCGACGCCGGTTGCGCGCTGGGTGCCGCTCTCTACGCTGACCGCATCCATTTCCGAAATCCAGACCGGGAGGTACCTGACCATCCCTTTTGGGGCCCGCTGGCGGATGGAGTTGCACTTGCACGTCTGGCACGCGAGGACGGCCATCCGTTCGAGGAACTGGACGACAGTATATTGATCGAACAAACCGCCGACGATCTGGCCGCCAACCGCGTTGTCGGTTGGATGGAGGGAGCCCTCGAGATGGGACCGCGCGCCCTGGGCCACCGCAGCATCCTGGCTGCGCCGCACGCCGTGGCGATGCGGGACCGGCTCAACCGAGACATCAAGTTTCGCGAGGAGTTTCGGCCGTTTGCGCCGGTCGTGCCTATCGAATGGGCCGACCGTTACTTCGAATTGCCGCCGGGCGGGGCGCGCCTGGCGCGCTTCATGTCAGGGGTCTTCCCCGTGCGTCCAGAGTGGCGGCAGCGGCTGGCGGCGGTTACGCACGTCGACGGCACAGCGCGGTTACAGGCACTGTCGCGCGACATGGCGCCGCGCTTGTACATGCTACTGCAGGCATACGGACAGCGTACCGGCATTCCCGTGCTGCTCAACACCTCGTTTAATCTGGCCGGCGAACCCATCGTCAATCGTGTGGTCGAAGGGTACACAACATTCCGACGCAGCGGGATCGACGTGCTGGTGGCTGGACAGACCCGCCTCACGAAGCGCGTCTCGCCAAGGGCGAAGGCAACAGAGGAGGTGACATGCTCAAGAAGCGTGGAGTGATCCAGCGCAAGTTGATCGTGCTGGGAAGTGCTTTCGGATCGATCGCACAATTGGCTGGGGGGTTATGGCAGAGTGACTCCGGCAAGCGCTGGCTGGTTCCGCTAGCTGTCTTTCTGGCCGTGACCGGGATCGTGTTGGCCGTCGCGGCGAGCGTCGAAGCGCTAGCTCCGTTCGTCTATTCGATATTCTGACACAGTGCATACCTTTCTGGACCTACTGGCCTGCCCGGCGTGCGGGAAGGCACTCGCGCCCGACTGGTCTTGTCGCGGCTGCGGCGCGCGCTACGAAGCTCCCGACGAAATCCCCAACCTTCGCTTAGCAGGCGACTCGAGGACCGACTTGGTGCGCCGCTTCTATCAACAAGCGCCCTTTCCAGGCTATCCTCCCCGCGACAGTCTGTCGTCGCTGCGGGCGCGGGCCGGGCGCAGCGAGTTCGCGCGTTTGCTTGATCAGGCAATCCCTGGTGACGCGCGAATATTGGAGATCGGGTGTGGCACGGGGCAGATGAGCCTGTATTTGGCGCGTGCGGATCGAGTGGTGATCGGCGCTGATCTGACTCGCGGCGCGCTCCAGTTGGGAGCGGCGGCGGCGAAACGCTTTGGACTTGAACGCGTGAAGTTCATAGAGACCGATTTGCACCGTCCCGGTTTGCGGCCGTGCTCGTTCGATGTGGTCTACTCATCGGGCGTCTTGCATCACACGCCGGATCCGCGCGCGTCGTTCGCCCGAATCGTCCAACTCGCGCGACCGGGAGGCATGATTGTGCTTGGGCTCTATAACGCATTCGCGCGCATCCCGCTCCGGCTGCGCCGCTTGGTCGCGCGGTTAACGGGGTACAGATTGATCCCATTCGATCCGGTGCTTCGCGATCGGAAGAATGAGCCTGCGCGATGTGAGGCTTGGCTGCGCGACCAGTATCAGAATCCCGAGGAACACCGTCACACTCTCGCCGAGGTGCAGGGCTGGTTCGCCGAAAACGGCGTTGAGTTTGTACGGGCTTACCCTAGCGCCCTCATCGGGGAGGATCAGGAAGATCTATTCGCGGCAAGCTGCGACAACTGGCGGCCCGAGGCTTGGCTGGCGCAACTTGGCTGGATTCGCTCCCTCGGTCAGGAGGGCGGCCTTTTCATCACGGTTGGCCGACGTAGCCCTTCATGAGTGTCCGTAGCAGGACGGTGCGGACGACAGCGATCATGTGTGGCCGGATCTCGCATCTAGCCGACGTAATCCGCTGGCTCATTTTTTGACGAATGGGAACCGGGACTATCGGGCTAGGATCTAGATGTGTCGTTCTCGAAGAGGATCGTTGGATTGTGGCCCTATGTCCTGATTGTCATTTCGCTCTCAGGCATGGCATACCTGCTTTGGGCGGGCCTCCGTTAGAGTTCCACCATGCTGGCAACAACTTTGACGCCAAGATATTTTTGTGACAGCCTCGAAAATATCGCTGACGAACTCCATGATCTTGGCGCACCTGAGGCAGGCCATGTGGATGTGGTCCCGGTTCAGCTTGCTCGTAGTAGTGCCCCTCGCCGTGGATCTGCATCAGGTCGAGTTCGTCAATCAAACCGTGCGGCTTCAGCAGTTGCAGGCTTTCTGTACACCGTGCTGCGATCGACGCTGGCGTCTACCTTCTGTGCCTTGCGCAGGAGCTGGGCCGCATCCAGGTGTTTGGTGGCTGTCTCCATTACCCGCAGAATGGCGCGGCGCTGTTGGGTCATGCCGATTCCGCGGTTGGCGAAATGGGATTGCAGCCGGCCCGTTCGTCGCCCTAGTCCTGCACGGTATAGATCCACAATTTCGGCGCCATGGTCCGCGCGTGCCGGGACGGCAAGATTGAAACGATCGAATCCTTTTCTGCCCTTTCCGAAGTACCCGGCAGTGCGTGCGCCCAAGGCGGATTGGACTTTGACGAGAAGCTAGTAATGATCGTCGTTGGCATATTGAACCGCCGAAAGTATTGCATCCACGCAGTCCGAATTGGTGTCAAAGACAGCCATTTGAGGCGGCGCTCTCGTGAAAAGATTCCGCATACGCTCCCAGCTTGTACTGGTCGTCGAGTCTCTATTGGTTGCGGCATCGACCATCCCGATTGTGCCGGTCTTGTCGTCCCCCCGGTTGACGCTGTTTTTCACATCGCTTGATCCAACGGCCTTGAACTTGTAGAACCGGTCTCATAAATGGTCGGTGAACCTGATTAGCTATTTTCCTGCGCGTACGAATGCTGGCAGAAGTGGGGCATGCGAGGCCGATGGGAACTCAGCGATGCCCAGTGGAAGTTGATCGAACCGATGTTGCGTCCTCAGCGGCGTGCCGACGGTCGTGGTCGGCCGTGGCAAGACACGCGGGCCCTACTCAACGGAATTCTGTGGGTCCTAGGGACAGGGGCGCAGTGGCGCGAACTGCCCAAGAAATATCCGCCGTACCAGACCTGCCACCGTCGCTTCCAGCAGTGGGTGCGAGAGGGCAAGCTGGAGCGCATCTTGCGGGTCCTAGCCAAGGAGTTGCGAGCCAGAGGGAAACTCCAACTGGACGAGGCTTTTATCGATGCCTCCTTCACGGGGGCAAAAAAGGGGGCCTCGCGGTCGGGCCCACCAAACGCGGCAAAGGCACGAAAATCCTCGCTCTCGCCGATGATCACAGTCTTCCTCTCGCCGTTAGTATCGAAAGCGCTTCGCCGCACGAAAGCCAGCTCGTAGAGGGGGTCCTCGGGCACAGCTTCCTCGACACCCTCCCAGCGCGACTGATCGGCGACAAAGCCTATGACAGCGACCGATTGGATCGTGCTCTGGCCGAGCACTACGGCATTGAGATGATAGCTCCGCATCGCGGAGTGCGCCGGAAGTCCACTCAAGACGGTCGCCCTCTGCGCCGCTACCGCCGACGTTGGCGAGTCGAACGACTTTTCGCTTGGCTCCATCATTTCCGTCGGCTCGTGATTCGCTGGGAGTATCATGTCGAGAACTTTTTCGGCATGGTACGCCTGGGGTGCATGCAAATCTTGCTCAGGTATTTATGAGCGATTACTCGTACCGCAACGCCACCATGGGATCGACCTTAAACGATGTTCAAGTCATTCAAATGGTCGATGCTGATTATGGCGAACGTCGCGATCGCGCCCATCGGCGGGGTGCTTGCTCTTTTGATGACCGGCACAAACTTCAGCGTATCGTCGGGAGTCGGTTTCCTCGCGCTCTTTGGTGTCTCGGTGCAAACGGGCATCATTATGCTGGAATATATCAACCAGTTGCGGGTCCGGCGCTATTCCATCGAAGATGCTGCGGTCGAAGGAGCCGTGAGGCTTCGTCCAATTATGATGACTATGCTTGTGGCGACGCTGGGGTTGTTGCCGGCCGCCCTTTCACATGCCATCGGGTCGGATTTGCAGCGTCCGTTGGCAATCGTTATCGTCGGCGGTCTCATTGCAGCACTGGTGATGAGTATCTTCCTGCTACCGACACTTTACGTGTGGATTGCCGGCGACCATGACGTTTCCTGCCCGCAGCGGATGGGCAGTTTCAAGAGGGAGACCATGTGGACTAAGACTAAGAAAGAGAAGTAGCATTCGAACGCAATGCCTGATATCAATTAGCAGCACAGTAGCGTTTCCACAGTACAGTACCGCTCAATTAGTTAAGAGCACATGATTGCCCACCCTTGTCTGGCCTTTCTGCAAATCAGTACCGCTAAGCGCTTCTATCGCCAGTAACTCCCGAATCGTCGAAAATCGGAAGCTAATCGAGCCGGGTATAACAACCGAATCAGGAAGATAAGTCCGACATGGCGGGAAGAATTGAGAACGCGGGAAGGGCATTGTTCAACCTCGGGCATAAGAGTTCTGGCCTCCTTATTCTTGGTGGAGAACCAGTGAAGGATCGATGGTTGCCGCTCGGAATGCAGGGGCGAACGATGCTGTGAGCGCTACGAGAATGAGGAAGCAACTCGCGATCGCATACGTGGGAATATCTAAATTCGAAATGCCGAAAAGCAGACCCGACATGGCTCGTGTAAAAACAATCGCTATGATCAAGCCGATGACGATACCTATTGCCGTCGTGGCCAGGGCTTCGTGTAAAACGAGACGGACTACTTGCTGGCGGCGGGCGCCGAGAGCCATGCGAATGCCGATTTCCTGTGCGCGCCGGCTCACCGAATAACTGATCACCCCATAGACTCCTACTGCCGCGAGGATGAAAGCAAGGCCAGCAAACAATCCCAGCAAGGTCATGGAGAATCTCCGTGACGCCATCGAATCAGACAGTACCTTGTCCATGGTCTGAACAGAAAAAACAGGCTGGTCTTTATCAAGATTGCGGATAGTCTTCATCGCTGCTGGCAGTAACGACTCCGAAGGGATGGCCGTGCGGATGACGACGAACAGCTGATTCCAAGCATCTTGTGATTCCGGCACGTAGATTTCTGAAACCGGGCCGGTGTCCAGACCGTCTTCTCGTACATCGCCAACGACGCCGACAATTTCACGCCACGGGCTTTTGGTTTCGGGCCAACCTTGTTTGAGTCGTTTCCCGATGGGGTCTTCATTAGGAAAGAAACGGCGCGCAGCCGTCTCGCTGATCACAGCGACCGCAGGAGACGTGTCGGTATCATTCTTTTGAAATGTCCGGCCTCGCAATAACGGGATCCCCATCGTTTCAAAGTACTGTTCACTGGCTACGTTCCATTGCGAAGTAGGTAATTTGGAACGTTCTGGAATCGTTCGGCATTCTATAAGGAACACGGATCCCCAGCAGGTTCCGTCGATTGGCAAGCAGCCGATAGTTGCGGCGTTCTTGACCCCGGGTAGGACGCGAATTTGCTCCGTCGCTTGCCGGAAGAAAGCGGCCTGCTCGGGATCGGTCTTGTACCGGTTTGTAAGGCGAACGGAAAAGGTCAACAAATTCTTTGTCTGAAAACCCGGATCCACCTTTCCCAGCTTCACGATGCTGTGAATCAACAATCCTGCTCCAATCGATAGGACCAGGGCTAATGCGACCTCGGAAGCAAGGAGAATCTGCCGGAAGCGAGGAGAACCCCCGGACAGACTGCGGCTCATGGCCTTGAGAGATTGGTTCACATCTGTTCGGCTCCCTTCCAACGCGGGAACCAATCCGAAAACGATTCCTGTCATACCCGACAACGCCAGCGCGAATGCGAGCACCCAAGCATCGATGTGAACCTCGTGAATCCGCGGAACGTTGGTGGGAGCCATCTTCAGAAGGAACCGAGTGCCCCAAAACGCAAGGAGGAATCCGAGAACGCCCCCGACACCGGACAACAAAACACTTTCGGTCAGAAGTTGACGGAAGATTCGCCAGCGGCTTGCACCTAATGCCGTCCGGATTGCGATTTCTCTCTGCCGGGCCGCACCACGAGAGAGCAAGAGATTGGCAACGTTCGTACACGCAATCAGCAGGACAAAACTTACGGCTGTCAGCAGCATGAAAAGCGCGGTTCGGACCGTCCGTCCAACCCATTGCTCGTACAAGGAAACAGCGTTGGCGCCGACGCCGTTGTTCGAAAGCGGGTACTGCTTTTCGAGTTGGCTGGCGATGGTCTTGATTTCGGTCCTGGCCGTCTCAACAGAGACGCCTTTCTTCATTCGCGCTAGCGCGTAAATTCCCTGGTGGTTTCCGCGCTCCAGCGCGCTCTGATTGCTGCTCATGGTTGCCACCAAAGGCACGAAGACCTCATCCGTACGATCGCCAAACTGAAATCCTGGAGGAAGGACACCGATGATAGTGCGCGGCTGGTCATCGAGTACCAGCTTCCGCCCCACAATGTGAGGATCGGCGCCAAAGCGAGATTGCCAGCAGGCATAGCTGACCACGACTACAGGCTCGGAGTTAGGCTTGTCCTCGTCAGGACCGATGGACCGGCCGAGGATCGGCTTCACGCCCAGGATTTCGAAAAAACCGGCTGAAACCAGGCGACCGTTGAGACGTGTCGGGGGATCGATACCAGTGATCGTGCCGGCATACGCACGATAGCCCGCCAGTCCGTCGAAGCTGCGAGCCTCCGCTCGCCAGTCGAGGAAGCTGGGAAGGGAGATTGACATTCTTTCGCCCGTGTTGGGCATTTGTTCGGACAGCACTACCAAACGATCAGGATCAGCGAACGGGAGGGGCTGCAGCAAAACCGCGTTGACAATGCTGAAAATCGCCGTGTTGGCCCCGACCCCCAAGGCGATTACCAAAATCGCGATTGCGCTGAAAGCAGGGTTTTTGATGAGGGTTCGCGCGCCGAATCTAAGATCTCTCAGACCACTCTGCATAGGCGAATCTCCGTGAGTGATTGCTACATGGACGGACTGAAGCAGGAGGTGAGCACTGATTCAATTCCTTGCTACGGTCACGGTCCTGAGTCGTTGAGGAACCTCAGTAAGGCTATTCCTCACCAGGCATGAGATTCTCTCAGTGCAAGACTATTACCAACCGATGCAAAGCGTAACCCCTTGACTGCACAGGACAAGAGAATACCGCCGTCGGACCAGAGTGTTCAAAGGTGTCCACCGCCGGCCTTTGATGTCCGCAAGCGAACAGGTAACCACCAATCCTCTGGGTTTATGAGACCGGTTGTAGTACATTTTGCGAATTTATGCGACCGTAAAATGGCACGTCTTCAAGGTTGGAAGTCTCTCATGAAGGGCGAAACAGTTGTCGTTACCGGTGCGTCCGCCGGACAGGGACGAGCCCTGGCTCGCGAATTCGGTCGAAAGGGTGCGCAGGTTGGTCTTATTGCACGTGGGGTTGCAGGACTTGAGGCCGCAAAGTGCGAGATCGAACAAGCGGGGGCTAGGGCGTTGGTAGTGCCGGCGGACGTTGCCGATGCCGGACAAGTAGAGGCGGCGGCGACAAAGATCGAGGCCGAACTTGGTCCGATTGATATCTGGATCAACAACGCCATGGCGTCCGTGTTCTCACCGGTTAGGGAGATGGAGCCGGAAGAATACAAGCGCGTCACTGACGTAACCTACTTGGGCGTAGTCTACGGCACGCTCGCCGCACTGAAACGCATGCTGCCACTTGATCGTGGAACCATTGTGCAGGTGGGATGAGCATTGGTGTATCGGAGTATTCCGCGCAGGACGACGGCGATACCAATCATAATTCCGCTAATCAAGCGCAAGGGATTTCTCCTCATAGACGATAGCGTGCGACCGATAGTCAGTTGGGCAGCTCACTCACCATCGCCGTGAACTTCGGATGATGACGCGGGCAAGATCTGGCCCCGATCGGAGACAAAAAAATCCTAGATTAGGTGCGTAATTTGGTTGGCGACGTTGTCGCTTGTCGTAACTTTTGTCTTCTCAGGCAGAGGAGACCATTGGGGTCTCGACCCCAGCCTGGCTCCTGCTCAACGAAGGGCCTTGGTCAAATGTGACAATGTGGGACACTGTCGCTATGCAAAAGAAGTCAGAGGTCAGCTCGAAGATGATTTCCCGCGCCGCAATGGACGCAATTGTGAGTGAGTTTAGGGCCGGGCTTGCCGCCTGGAAGAAGGGCAATCAAATGAAGACAGCCCGCCAGGACCACCCCGAGAGACGATTGTATGTCATGCGGGCCGAGTCGTGCTCTGGGCCAGAATTGTAGTGCCGAAACGGTTACCTCAAAGAACAAGGCACGCTATCTCCGTTCCCACTTGCCCGTGTCATGGGAACTCCTACATGTGGCAACTCGGCTGGACGCCGTTGATCAATGCACAGCGCGCATCCTACGATTATTTAGAGCACAAACTTGTAGCCGACACCATGAATGGTTCGGAAATGCACCGGCGTCGAGGGATCTCGTTCGAGCTTCTTTCTCAAATGGAGTATCTGATTGTCCACCGACCGAAAATGCCTGTTTTTGCAGATGTGCTGCTGAAGTTCCTGGCGCGGGATGACATATCCGTTATTCCGCAGCAGAAACTCAAGGAGCCTAAAATTACGGAGCGAAAGCGAAACCAGTCGACCATTCCGCGTTACCTCCATCTTTGGAAAGTTCACAATGACGTCGTCGAAAACAACAATGTCTCCCTCACCGACCCGAAAGGGTCGCCTCATCGCTGCGCGCACACGGGCAACAAGTTCCGGAGCGCTAAATGGCTTGGTTACATAGTCACTGGCGCCAATCTCCAAGAGCTGGACCTTCGTAGCGGTGTCCGAATTAGTGCTAAGGATGACGATAGGAGTTGAGGGGGTGATTCGGGTGAGTTCCCGACAGACGTCATCCCCCGCCATTCTCGGCATATCCAAGTCGAGGACGATAGCCGCCGGAGCCACCTTCGGAAGGACTTCTAAACCGGCGATACTATCCCTGGCGACATGCACATCATATCCCTCTGCCTGGAAGATTCTTCCGAGAACTCGTTCATCAATCCCATCATCCTCAATGACCAGGATCTTCTCTAGGAGTCTAGTTTCAGAGACTGGTCTCCTCAGCTTCGGCATCGGGCTACCTCTCGAAATTGTTGTGCTCGTTCTCTGGTGTTCAGGAGCAGCAACGTACCCACGGCATACTAGGTTGTTGAGCAACGGCAGTTGTCATTCAGATGTAAAAATTGCCTCAAGATAGCCTTATCCTTTGCCGCGCCATTCTCCTCACAATCCAAAACGCGGCCCCGGAAATTGGTATGGCCTTCTGCTCCATCTCTTCCAGAAACAACGCGATCGAGCTCTTTGATGTGGCCGTTTTCCCAAACCACAGGCTTCTCCTGGAACACTTGAGGGCCCCCCGGGTGGGCAGGTCGAGTCCGGCGTTGTGTTCTCCGCATTGCCGTTATGCCACAGGAAAGGCTGACATATGAGGTGGGTGCGCGCTGGCAGCGGAGTCATCACGCGAACGGTGCGGTCCTTGCAACTCTAGACGGGAACATTCCCGGATCCTATCTGATTCCCAAGTAGTATCCAGCGCTGAATCGTATTTCGGCTTGCCTTCATTACACGCCCTGCGGTAACGTGCGCTAGCGCGCTCAAAATCAGCTCTGATGACACGAAGGATGCTAGGGCGCGGCTCCTGGTTTTATTCTATGTACAGGTGCGGAACAGAGCTGCTTGGCCCGCCGCGGCAAAAAGGGAACCTTTCTCCCAGATAGGTACTCCACTGAAGGTATGAAGCCGGAGGAACACCAATCGTCATCGGAAACGAAGGACCTGGTAGTCTTCGACATTCTGCGCGAGTCGAAATGCGCAGAATGCCTCCATGAATTGTGGAAGGGAGATTTTCTCTTCATGGAAGGGCGGCGCCCTCTTTGCCTGAGCTGCGCCGATCTGGATCACCTGGTTTATCTACCCCGAGGTGATACCGCTCTTACACGGCGTGCCCGGAAGCACAGCCCTCTTTCCGCCGTGGTTGTTCGTTTCAGCAGGTCTCGTGGCCGTTACGAGCGCCAGGGTGTGCTGATTGAAGAGGCCGCCCTTGATCGAGCAGAAGAGGAATGCCGTGCGGATAGTGACGAGCGCTCGGCGAAGCGGGCGCAAAACCGATTGCGGACGGCTGAAAAGGATCGCGATCTCGCCGCATCGATGACAGGAGCAATTCTTAGACTGTTCCCCGGCTGCCCTGCAGAAGAGGCGCGGGCGATCGCAATGCATACAAGCGTCCGTGGGAGTGGCCGGGTGGGACGCACCTTCGCCGGGCGCGCGCTCGAAGAAGATGCATTGACGGCAGCCGTAATAGCGGCTGCCCGCCATAGGCACACCCCGTACGACCGGCTTCTGATGCGCGGTTACAGTCGGGGGGAAGCGCGTAACGCCATTCGCGACGCGCTGGATCGTGTGCTCGAGTCTTGGCGGTGCCAGGCCAGTTGCGGCAACTCCTGATGTGGAACGAGGCAGAGTGGATGCCCTGATGACGCCGATCGATCTTCGGAACATGCTGCTTTTCGCGAGCGGAATAACCGTTCCCACTAACTCTGTGGGCTGTGTAGTCAACAAACAAGAACTAACTCGGCTCCTTCCTCTTTTCCCGTCAGCCTTGGGGTTGGAAAAGTGTTGTTTTGTGAAAACGGACCAAAGGGGGCAAAAATCTTGCGCGGGAGGAGCGTGCAAACTGCACCCGATTTTGCACCGACTGCTTCGATCCGGCGCTTGCCGGGGCTTATTGACTATTTTCCCGCCGATCCGTGCAAGTGATTGGGCTGAAAGATAAAAGCGCTGTTATGAGAAAGTTGGAGAGAATCAGCAAACCCACGACCATCGATGGTGTGTCTGCCAGTTCCACCGCTTCCGCACAAACGCCAAAGGACTCCGCGGCAGCAGTTGATCGTAACAAAAGCTGCTTTCGCGGTATGCGGTCTTCGCGGGTATGCACGCGCAACCTGGTAAATGAGAGAGCCACTTCATCGAGGAATCTGACGCCGGGTGACGGTGGGTGGCTTCTGGCCCCTGATGGGGACGCGCACCGTCGAAACGAAAAAAAGAGGCACGGTCTGAAGCCGCGCCTCCAGTTGGCGAATCGTGCGGTCCAGCAATGAACCTGATCGAGTCTAGTCTCCTGAGGGCTGCAGCATCTCTTCCTGTGGCAAATCCGAAATCGGCGGCTGGCTCGGGATCAGGGGCGCTTCGCTTCGCGGGATCTTTTGCCCGTCGGCCGAAAATTGTTCGGCTTCCGTTGAGCCCTCCAGAGCGGTGGTCGAAGACAAGCCGCCGCTAATTACCTGCTGCACCTGATCGAAATATCCCGTGCCGACGAAGCGCTGGTGTTTCGTGGCCTGATATCCATGCTCACGCTCGCTGGCAAACTCCTTTTCCTGGAGGTTCGAGTATGCCGACATGCCGGTTTCTCGGTAGTGGCGGGCAAGCTCGAACATGCTGAGGTTGAGCGCGTGGAACCCGGCCAGTGTGACGAACTGGAATTTGTATCCCATACGGGCCAGCTCGGGCTGGAAGCTGGCAATGGCCGCCTCGTCCAGCTTCTTGCGCCAATTGAATGACGGCGAGCAGTTGTAAGCCAGCATCTTCTCCGGATAACGCGCGTGAATGGCATCAGCGAAACGGCGTGCCTCGTCGATGTTGGGCTCGGAGGTTTCGCACCAGATCAAATCGGCGTAGGGCGCGTAGGCGAGACCTCGGGCAATGGCGGAGTCGATTCCTCCACGAATGCAGAAGAACCCTTCCGGAGTACGTTCGCCGGTGCAGAATGCGCGATCGCGAGCATCAATATCGCTGGTGAGAAGGTGCGCGCTGTTCGCGTCGGTGCGGGCCATAACCAGCGTGGGTACGCCGAGCACGTCAGCAGCGAGACGGGCTGCAACCAGCTTTTGTATAGCCTCGGTCGTGGACACCAGAACTTTTCCACCGAGATGGCCGCACTTCTTTGCCGAAGAGAGCTGATCCTCGAAGTGAACGCATGCGGCACCAGCCTCGATCATTCCTTTCATCAGTTCGAAGGCATTAAGCGTTCCACCGAATCCGGCCTCGGCGTCGGCGACTAGCGGTGCGAACCAGGTCTGCGCGGGAGGGACCTCCCCCTCCGCGTGATGAATCTGGTCGGCGCGTTGCAACGCGTTGTTGATGCGGCGGCACATATGGGGAACACTGTCGGCAGGGTAAAGGCTTTGATCGGGATACATCTGGCCTGCGTTGTTAGCATCCGCCGCGACTTGCCATCCACTGACGTAAATGGCCTTTAGACCGGCCTGCACCTGCTGCACGGCTTGGTTGCCGGTCATCGCGCCCAACGCGTTGACATAGGGCTCGGTCTGTAGCAATTGCCACAAGCGCGCGGCGCCCATGCGAGCCAGCGTGTGCTCGATGTGGACCGATCCACGGAGACGCAGCACATCTTCGGCCGAGTAAGCCCGTTCAACCCCCTTCCAACGCTCATTGTTGGCCCAGTCGTGGTGCAGGCAATCCTGAGCCAAGGCATATTGTGCCAGGCGCTCGGTTTCACCAAGGACCGGCTCCGTCTGGTTGTGGTGGCGCCGGGTTGCGTGCTTTCCTTTTCCGTTAGCCGACATGGGTTTACTCCTGAAGTTGGATTGGGCGGAGACTTATACCGGGTTGAATTCTCCATTCACGATCATGGACTGGCTGAGTTCGCGCGCCCGGCGGAAGCGATCCGCTTCTTCGGGAGCGGAGTCAGAAGCAAGCTCGCGAAGCAGGCGATTGAGTTCTTCGTCGAAGAGGCGTGTGATGAAGTCCGGCGTGTGTTTGATGCTTTGGCCTTGATCGTCAATGATGCCGGCGAGATCGCGGTGCAACACGCGCTGCGCAATCATCAGACGGTAGATGCGGTCGGTTGCCAGGTCTTCCATGTAGCCATCGAGCAGGCTTGCACCTTTACCGCCGAGCACTCCGTGGCGATAACGGATGACAGTCCGTACGGCCGCGCGTGTTCCGTTTACCGTGCGCTCGCCAATGCCTTCGGGCGCGGGCCGCAGATTTGGATAGCGCCCCGGATTCTTGGGTCTGGAGAGAAGCTGGTTCGGGTAAGGGAACTGCGCGACCGCGATAGCATTTTGATCGGGATGCCCGGTCCAAGCTCCATCCATCAAACAGTCGGCTTCATTTTTCTTGTCTTGTTCGAGCACCGCCAACGCGCGGGCGTTCAGTTCGGGATCTTCGCGGCTGGGGTACAGCGCCGTCATTCCCCCGATTGCGAGAATCCCGCGACGATGGCAAATCTCGGGCATCAGCTCGCGCAGATTCTGAAAGAAGGGGACATTGTGGGGAATGGTGTTGCGATCGGGCAGTACCCAGGAGGGGTCTTCAAGATTGAAATGAATCAGGCTGGCCATGTAGTCCCAGCGTCCCAGATCAAGACCCAAGAGGTGATCGCGCAGGTTGTAGGCGAATTCTTCCATCTGAAATGCCAGCGGGTGTGATTCCACCAGCGCCATGCACTTGACGTAGTCGTGCGGCAGGCCACGCAACTTGGCTAGAGCCTGGAACAGATCGCGCCACCACAGCGCCTCTTCTGCGGATTCCGACTTTGGAATGTAGAAGGAAAGCGGATGCTTCAGCTCAGCCGGATCGACGCCGTAGAAAATGCGCGCCACATCGAAGAGGGAAGCGGAAACCACTTCCGAGGGAACGAGTCCGGCTTGGCTCATGTGCAAGCCACGCGGACGAGTGAAGATCACCGTGCTGCTGGGTTTGATGGAAACGCTGCGTTCACGCTTCTTGTCGTAATAGGTGAGGTCACCGCGCAGGCAGGCAAGAATATTCTGTACGCCGTTCGCATGGTGCTCCCACTCATTTACGCAGGAGTCTTCCAGGTCGAGCATCACTCCAGGCGCGCCCGAGTTGAGCATTTTCACGCACAGGTCGGCATCGTCGGCGGGTCCGGTCATCTGATTGCGCTGATCCTGACACCACTCGGGCAACTCAATGCGCCAGCCGTTACGAACAATATCGGAAGGAAAGCTGTGCGCAGGCTTCTCGCCTTCGAGCGATGCCTCGAGTATCTCAATGCGCCGGTCAGCGAGTTTCCGCTGCCAAGGCGTGAAAATGTTGTGGAGGGGGAGGAAGAAATCCAAAAAGCCCGCGGGCAGATCGTGGGTTGGATCGAATGGTTTGGGCGCGGTGCTGACAGGGTTGACTGGATTGCCGATTTCCGATGCCGTGGCCGTCATTCGCAGCTCCTGCGGTGGACTTGCTGATTCCATGTTGTACAATATACTGAACAATGATTCCAAATACCGGCCGATCGTAAGACAGGTCCGAGGGTTGGTCAAGACGGTTGTTCAATATACCGAACATACATTCGATTTGTTGTCCGCCTAGGGTTTGTTACCATGACGCTACGTATGTCCCCACCGACTGATTCGCCCTCCGTCGCGGTTGAGCGGGCGCTGGCCATGTTGGAATCCGTAGCGGAGGAATCGGAAGGGCTCAGCAACGCTGATATTAGCCGTAAGTTGAAGATTCCAAAGAGCTCTGCCAGTTACATCCTCCGCACCTTGGAAAAAAAGGGGTATCTCAATCGCGAGCAGGGGACGGGTAAATACCGTGTGGGGCTGAAGGTTCTGAGCCTCAGCCGGGGAGCGCTCAGCGGTTTAGACGTGCGCGAGGTGGCGTTGCCAATCATGCGTCGGCTCATGGAACAAACCAGCCTGACGTGTCACCTGGCTATTCTCGACGGCCCCGATGCGGTTTACATCGAGAAGGTCGAGCCTCAAGGATTCATCAAGATGGATACCTGGGTAGGTCGCCGCATGCGTGTGCACGCGACCAGCGTGGGTAAGGCGCTGGTCGCTCATATTACCCGAGAACGGCTGGAAAAAATTCTGAGCGAGCAAGGAATGGAGAAACGCACGCCCAAGACCATCACAACTGCGCCCCGACTGCTCAAGGAGCTAGAAAAGGTGCGTCAGCAAGGTTACGCGGTGGATGACGAGGAAAATAACATGGGAGCGCGCTGCGTGGGTGCGCCCGTCTTCAACCAGCATGGAAGCATCGAGGCGAGTCTGGGATTGAGCGGCACCATCAACCAGGTCAACCCACAGACCATGCCGCGAATTTTGGAAGCGCTGAAGGATGCCGCGCGTCATGTCTCCATGCAGCTGGGATATCGCGGTGCCCGGCGCGCCAGTGGGGCATAGCGGCCTTGCCATGAAGTCGGATAAAACGGAAGAGTCACTGTGCGGGAATTGTTCGCCACGATTCGCTGCCCGATGAGTCGTCGCCTTTGCGCGCCGGATGGTTTTCAACCCGAGCACGCGCGCACGCAAGAATTGATCTTGCGCCACCTGCCAAATCCGCCCGCTACCGTTATTGACGCAGGTGGAGGCGCCGGTGTTTATGCTTGCTGGCTCGCGGCTCTCGGATACCATGTCCACGGGATTGATCCGGTAGCGAAGCATGGGGATCAGGCATTCAGGGCTTCGGCAGCGCAACCGCGGCATCCGTCGGGCCAGCGGACGTTGGGGATGCGCGTTACTTGCAACATGCCCACAGCAGCGCGCCGATCCTACGGTAGGGTCCGCGGTGTCACTTGCGCTGACCGCGACCATCGTCGAGCTTGTTTGCGTGAGGCCTATCGCGTGCTGCGGCCAGGCGGAATTGTGTGCGGAGCATGCATCCGTGGTTTTGCCTCGCTGCTCCATTCGTGAAGCAGCGGTTTTTTTGACGACCCACATGTTTCCCAGATTCTTGTGGGTGATCTGGGAGATGGGCAACATCGGAATCAGACGGGCAATCTGCAATATTTCACCGATGCCTTTTTTCATCGGCATGGGCCACAGGAGCTTTCTCGCGAGTTTCTTGACGCCGGATTTGAAGTCGTAGCATCGGCCGCAAGGGAAGGAGCGGAGTGGCTCGCACGCCATCTCGATCGGTTGTGGAGTGAGCCCGCACAACCGGGGCGCTTGCTCGCATGGGTTCGAAAGGTGGAGCAAGAGCCGTCGATTCTCGGCGCCAGCGCTCACAGTATGGCGATTCGCAGAAAGTAGCCAGGTCCACCGAGGAGCGTCAGTACTTCACAATCGCGGCGAATGATTTCGGCTCCAGCGAGGCGCCGCCGACCAACGCTCCGTCAATTTCTTCCTGCGCCATCAGGGCAGCGGCGTTTTCTGGTTTTACCGATCCTCCGTACAAAATACGCATATTGGCGGCGAATTCTTCTCCGAACACTTCGCCGGCCTCGCTGCGGATGACGGCATGGGCCTCGGCCGCGAGTTCTGGAGTAGCTGTTTTTCCCGTGCCGATGGCCCAAACCGGTTCGTAAGCCACAACTAGCCGCGCCGCCTTCTTTGCGGAAATTGCGTGGAAAGCCCGGACGCATTGTCGCCGAAGAACATCGTCGCTAAGCCCCGCCTCGCGCTCTTCCAGCACCTCGCCAACGCAGCAGATGGGGGTGAGTCCGGCTTCAAGTGCGGCCTTCAGGCGCAGATTGACGGTGTCGTCGGTCTCGCCGAAATACTGCCGACGCTCGGAGTGGCCCACAATCACGTGAGTGACGCCGAGGGACAGCAGCATGGGAGCCGAAATTTCGCCGGTGAATGCGCCCACTTCTTTCCAATGCAGGTTTTGGGCGCCGACTGCAATATTCGATCCCTTTGCTGCCTCCATGGCAGCCGCGAGGTCAACGTAGGGTGGGCAAACCACGATTTCATCGCGGTCGTGACCTGAGACCAGCGGCAGAAAATGGCGGAAGAAATCGCGCGTTTGATCAGGGGTTTTGTGCATCTTCCAGTTGGCGGCAATGAGCTTGGTGCGCGGCATCGGTTCCTTTCAGATGAAGTGCGGGTCGTATTGCGGTTCGCCGATCGCTGCCGTAAACCTGAGCAGGTCACTGGAGTGGATATGCACTCCCATGCTGAAGATTGCCTAGCGTTTGTCGGTGAGGGCCTCGACCCCGGGAAGTTTTTTCCCTTCCAGAAATTCCAGCGAGGCTCCGCCGCCAGTGGAGATATGCGTGATCTTGTCCGCCACCCCGGCGGCGCGCACGGCGGAAACAGAATCCCCGCCACCCACAATCGAAGTTGCTCCCACATTGTCCGCCACCGCCTGAGCGATTTTGTAGGTTCCCTTCGAAAATGCCGGCACCTCGAAGACGCCCATGGGGCCGTTCCATACGATGGTGCGAGCGCGCGAAATTTCCTCCGAGAATAATTCGATAGTCTTAGGACCGATATCCAGTGCCATGAGATTTGAAGGGATTGGCTGGCCTTCGCCAATTTGCTGCACCACGGCATTGGGTTCGATTTTGGCCGCGGCGACGTGATCGACCGGCAACAGAAATTTAAGCTTTCTTTTCTTGCCTTCCTCCAGCAGTGTTCGCGCCAGCTCAAGCTTGTCGGCCTCCACCAGCGACTTGCCAACTTCCAGCCCTTGCGCCTTGAGAAATGTGTAGGCCATGCCACCGCCGATGAGGAGCGAGTCCACTTTGGTCATGAGATTTTGAATGACTCCGATCTTGTCGCTGACTTTAGCGCCTCCTAGAATGGCGATGAACGGTTTCTCGGGATGTTGCAGGACCTTGCCCAGGTAGCGCAGCTCCTTCTCCATGAGCAGCCCGGCTGCGGCTTTCTGCACGAATTTGGTGATGCCCACGGTTGAGGCGTGGGCCCGATGTGCTGTGCCAAAGGCATCGTTAACGTAGAAGTCGGCGAGGCGGGCCAGTTGCCGGGCAAAGGTTTCGTCGTTGGCTTCCTCCTCAGGATGGAAGCGAAGATTTTCCAGCAGAAGCGTCTGCCCTTTTTCCAATTGGCGGGCGACTTCTTCCGCCTCGGGACCGACGCAATCCGGCGAGAAACCCACGTTTTCGCCCCGCGCCAGTTCCTTGTCGAGCAGCATTCGCAGGCGCTCGGCTACCGGCTTTAGGCTCATCTTCGGATTCGGTTTTCCCTTGGGCCGGCCAAGATGCGAAGCCAGGATCAGACGCGCGCCATGGCGGAGTGCGTACTCGATGGTGGGCAGAGTTTCCCGCATGCGCGTGTCGTCCATGACGCGTCCATCGTCCAGTGGGACGTTGAAGTCCACACGCATGAAAATTCGATGATCATTGACTGGAAGATCACGGATGGAGAGCTTCGACATTCGATTCAACCTTCTATCATAGTGAGGAAGCAGGGCGCCCACCCCCCTCGGCCAAGATGGGCTCCCCTTTTTTGAGACAGCCGTTACAGACCTTTAGCGCCGAGATAATTGATCAAATCGCGAACGCGAGACGAGTATCCCCACTCGTTGTCGTACCACGAGATCACTTTGACGCAGGTGCCGCCGACCACCAGGGTCATGGGTGCGTCCACGATGGAAGAGCGGGGGTCTCCGCGAAAATCGGCCGAGACCAGTTCCTCTTCTTCATATCCGAGATAGCCTTTCAGCGGCCCTGCTTCAGAGGCTTTTTTCAGCGCCGCGTTCACTTCTTCTTTTGAAGTCTTCTTCTCGACGAAGACAACCAGGTCGACCACGGAGACATTCGGTGTCGGCACGCGCATGGCGAAGCCGTCCAATCTACCCGCCATCTCTGGAATCACGAGTTTCAATGCTTTGGCGGCGCCGGTTGAAGTCGGAATCATGGAAATCGCCGCCGCGCGCGCGCGCCGCAGGTCTTTGTGCGGGAAATCAAGGATGACCTGATCGTTAGTGTAGGAGTGAATCGTCGTCATGGTCCCGCTGATAATCTTGAAATTGTCATGGACGACCTTGGTGATCGGCGCCAGGCAATTCGTCGTGCAGGAAGCATTCGAAATGATGTGATGCTTGGCCGGATCGTACTTGTCGTGGTTCACTCCGAGGACGAGAGTAACGTCCTCATTCTTGGCCGGAGCCGAGATGATCACTTTCCTTACCGAACCGCGCATGTGCTTCTTAGCATCTGCGGCGTCGGTGAAGCGACCAGTGGACTCGACGATTACCTGCGCGCCCACGGATTCCCACGGAAGCTTCGCGGGGTCCTTTTCTGCGAAAACCTTAATCGCCTTTCCGTCTACGATAATGCTGTCCGTGCCGGCAGAAATCTTGTTCGGCAAATTGCCCAGGATGGAGTCGTACTTCAGAAGGTGAGCCAGCGTTTTGGGATCGGTGAGGTCGTTGACGGCTACGAAGTCAAGGTTAGAGTCTTTGAGGGAAGCGCGCAGCACGTTCCTGCCAATGCGTCCGAAACCGTTGATGCCGATTTTGATAGCCATGTTCCTCCGTTTTTTATGAAGACGAGATCAGAAAGCTGCCGGAACCGATCTGCAAACAAATTATGTTAGCAGGGACAGGGAAGCGGCGTAAATGAGCGCGCTCGCACCAGCTCTCAGGGAAACGCAATTTCTATATAGGCGTCAGTTCTGCTCCACAACAGCGGCAGGCGCGCCAGCCAGTACTTGCGATTGATGATCTGGCGTGCGCGCGAGTGTTCTTCAACCGGCAGAATGCGTGCCATTGCCGGGAACTCCGGGCCCGTAACTCTGCCTCGAATGGTCGATGGCGCAACCCGAACCTGGGGATTGTTTCGGATTCGCTTGTACTTGCCGAAAATCGATCGGGTCATGATGTAAAGCTTGCCATCCCCTTCACCGAACCATACTGGGGTCGGAACCGCAGCCCCGTTCTTGCGGAACGTGGTGAGAGAAATGTATTTCTGACCTTGAATGGCTGCCGGAATCACGGACACTGCCATGCGCACATTCTATGGGTTCGGCTCCGTTATTGTTCGCCGCGACAATTAAGCAGCACAGAGTTCGCTCGCCCACCCGCGCGCGGCGATCATAAGCGTCGGGTGGCGGTTACAGAAATGTATTTGTCACTCTCAGACAAGTCCATTGTCCTTCCCAGACAAGCCCAGAGGCTCGGCTCAGGCGTATTCTGTGGCGCAGGAGTTCGACTGTATGGTCGGACTTGCAGCGCAAGAGATCGCGGTTTTCACTAAGTTTCTGGCCCCGAGCCGTCTCGTTCCGCTCGGTCCTGATAAGGAATTTCTGGGCAGGAGGGCTGTACATGAAGTCGACAAAGCAGTTTGCGATTCTATGGATAGTGCAGTTGGTGGTCACGGCCAGTCTCACCGTCGCCCAGACCTCATCCAGTTCGCTGCAAGGCACCGTAACCGACCCCAGTGGGAGTGCCATCAGCGGCGCCAGCGTCATGCTTTCCAGCAACGAGTCGAAGCTGGAACGCACGATGGTGACTGGAACTCAAGGAGAATACCGACTCTTCGCCCTGTCCCCCGGGACCTATACCCTGACGGTGACGGCCAAAGGATTTTCCCGTTACGAGCAGACCGATCTGCAGCTCCTGGTCAACACACCTGCCACCGCGAACGTCCGGCTGAAGGTTGGATCTGTCACTGAGAGCATTACCGTCAGCGGCGAGGCCCCTGCGCTAAACATGGTCGATGCCTCAATTGGCAATCCTTTCAGCGAAACGCAAGTGAAGCAGATTCCGCTGGATGGCCGCAATGTTCCGGACTTGCTGAGTCTGCAAGCCGGAGTCACCTCTATCGGAAATGGCCCGCATCTGGATGATCCCAAGGTCAAGGATCAGGACACCCGCAACGGCGCGGTAAATGGTGCGCGCAGCGACCAAAGCAACATAACCCTGGACGGCGTGGACGTGAACGACCAGTCCAACGGCTATGCCTTTACCTCTGTCCTGCCGATTACACCGGACTCCGTTCAGGAATTCCGCGTGACTACATCCAACTACAACGCTGATCAGGGTGAAGGCTCGGGTGCGCAGGTGTCGCTGATCACCAAGAGCGGTACCAACAGCTTCCACGGATCGCTCTACGAATACCATCGCAATACGGCCACCAGCGCCAGCGACTACTTTGTGCGTCAGCCCCTTAAGTTGATCAGAAATGTCTTCGGCGCATCTGTGGGAGGCCCGATTCAGAAAAACCGTTGGTTCTTCTTCGCTAACTACGAGGGCACGCGCCGGCGGGAAGAAGAGAGCACGGTGCGCGCAATTCCGACGCCAAGTCTATGCCAAGGCATCATCCAATACGTAGACGTAAACGGGCAAACCCAGAGTTTGACCCAGGCCCAGCTCTCAAATCCGAGCCTGGATCCTCTCGGTCTCGGAATCAATCCTGCAATCGAGAACTCGAGTCACACCGGCTACTTCGACAAAACATTCTGCACCGGCCAATTCGTAACCAATGACACCTCCGTGGGCGATGGCTTGAACTATTCCGGATTTCGTTTCCGTGCGCCCATCCGCTTCGATAACAATGCTTTCATCGCCCGACTCGATTACCACATTACCGCAGACGGTAAGCACACCTTGTTCTGGCGTGGTGCCTTGCAGAATGTATTCAATCCGCAGGACCCCTTTCTGCCCGGATCGGCACCCGAACAGACCATGACCGACCACAGCAAGGGATTCGTCGTCGGATATACGACGGTTCTCAGCTCCTCCGCGGTCAACGCGTTCCACTGGGGGTTCACCCGCCAGAGCGTTGGCATACTGGGAAACACAAGCCAGGATTGGAACGTCTTCTACGGGCTCGACCAACCCGTCTTCTATAACCACAATGCCCAGACGCCAGTACAAAACTTTCTCGATGATTTTTCCTGGACCAAGGGGAAACATAGCATTCAGTTTGGCGGCAACATCGGTATCGTCCGCGATCCTCGCCTCAGCTTGCAACACTCCTTCAGCGAAGGAAAAGGAGCTACCAATTGGATGTCGCCGACAGGATTCGCCAATACCGGCGGCTATCTGGATCCCGCAAACATTGGGCTCCCTGAGCCGGCTTCGGCTTTTCAGTACGACTACCCCGTGCTGGGCTTGCTCGGCATGGTTTCCGACATCGTCGCCAACTACAACTACGACAAGCAGGGGAACGTGCTCGCTGCGGGCATCCCGGTGAAGCGGAACTATGGGCTCGAGTGGTACGAGTTCTACGGACAGGATTCGTGGCGCGTGAAACCGAATCTCACAGTGACTTACGGTTTGCGCTGGTCGCTGTTCCCGCCGCCATGGGAAGTGAATGGATTCCAAGCTTCTCCGGATGTCAATCTGGGGACACAGTTTGATCAGATCGTAAAGAACATGAAGCAAGGCACGGGATATGACGCTCTCCCGCCGGTCTCTTTTGTTTTAGGGGGACCAGCCAATCATGGACCCGGTTGGTACAATTTTCAAAAGTCGAATATCTCGCCGCGCATCTCCGTGGCATACTCGCCTCGTCCCCATGGCGGTTGGCTGAGAAACATCTTTGGCGAGGGCGATAAGACAGTAATTCGCGGCGGTTTCAGCAAGGTCTACGATCGCGCTGGAATGCAGTTGCTCAACACCTTCGACGCGAACCCTCCCGGCGGATTAGGGGCGACGATTCAAAACGCCTGCTGTACCTTTGGCTATGACGATGCCGCCCACGTCCCCCGCATAACCGACATCAACAAGATTCCCACTTGCGGCCCGGTCGACAACTGCGGTAATCCGGCGAACCAGGTGTTTTTTCAGCCGCCGCCGCCAGCGCTTCATCCGCTGCCAAACAACCAGGCGATCACATGGGGAATCGATCAGTCGATGAAGAATCCTTACGCTTACGCCTTCGATTTTTCCATTGGCCGCGAGTTGCCGAACAGATTGTCGCTGCAACTCTCTTATGTTGGGCGCTTGGGTCGCAATCTGCTCACGCAGCGCGACCTGAGGCAGCCGCTTGATATAGTGGATCCCAAGAGCGGGGTTGATTACTACGCTGCCGCCACCGCCTTGGCCAAGGTTGCCCTCGCGCACCCAAACAGCTCGTTTCCAACCTTTCAGGACTACGTGAGTTTTGTGAACTCCTCAATTAACGACGCGGCTATCGGCCCGACTGCCGTCTACTGGCACGATATGCTGCCGCCGCTTCAAGCCGGCGCCACCGCATACCAGAGCTTTGGCAATTTTGCAGGATTAAGCCCCGCTCCCGGCAATCAAAGCCTCATTCAGGCCATTTACGACCTTTACTACGATCCATTTCTTTCCTACGTCGGCAACGAGGTCGTTGGGATCGGGGATCTCGACCTCTACCGCGGTCTGGGGGATAACACGGGAAAGGCCTACACATTCTGCGCTCAGCCGGGCTGCACTGGCTTTGGGGCAGGACCAGGCAACTACCTAAATAACCAGGCGACTAGCATGTTTGCTTGGAGTTCCATTGGCAAATCGAATTACAACGCCCTGCAGGCCACTCTGAGGAAGCAGTTTGGCAGCGGATTGCAATTTGACCTCAACTATACGTATTCCAAGTCTATCGATATCACTTCCTCGGCAGCGCGTCTGGGGTGGGCATCGTGCTGCAACGTCGGATCTCCCGGAAC
>Ga0207684_10000997_pt1 | contig 31744 bp, 33 predicted proteins | sample KBSK5501metaG_FD_184342 | JGI IMG/M metagenome (GOLD analysis project Ga0207684, IMG submission 184342) | Corn, switchgrass and miscanthus rhizosphere microbial communities from Kellogg Biological Station, Michigan, USA - KBS K5-50-1 metaG... | ecosystem: Host-associated > Plants > Roots >... | reverse complement strand
ACTATGTTAGAGTCTGTGAGAACACAACCGCCAACCAATGCCTGACAGACTGGCGGCGTGTCCGAGGAGCGTCAGTTGGTACCGATCGCGACAGCAGCGGCCGAACTGGGGGTGAGCGTCATGACGCTCTATCGGTGGATTGCCGCTGGCAGGGTCCGGAAGTTCGAGCGGCGCGGTTCCGGTCCTCGGACCTACGTCGATAAGCAGGAGGTCAGGAAGCTTCTTGAGCCGCAGGCGGTGAGGAGGCGGAAGTGAACAGGACCGGTAAACGCGGAGCACACGAGGGCTCGATCTTTCACCGGAGCGACGGGCTTTGGGTCGGCGCGATCGACCTAGGTCGCGTGAAGGGCCGACGGAAACGACGGGTCTACTACAACAAGTCGCGCCGCGCCGTGGCCGAGTGGATGAAAGCGGCATTGAAGGCGCAGCAGGACGGACTTCCGCTCGTGGCCGGGCGACAGTCGCTTGCGTCCTACCTGGAGGAATGGCTCATCGCCGCGCGTCCGGCTCTGCGTCCGCGGACCGCACTTCGTTACGAGCAGTACCTGCGACTCCATGCGACCCCCTTCATCGGGCACATCGCCTTGTCGAAGCTGGCCCCCCAGCATCTGCGAACGCTCTACGCGGAGCGGACCGGGGCGGGCCTTTCGCCCGCGAGCGTCGGACATCTACACGCTGTCTTGCACACGGCTCTCCGCCAGGCGGAGCGCGACGGACTCATCGCCCGCAACGTCGTAGCGCTCGTCTCGCCCCCTCGTGTGCCACGGCAGGAGATGCGCGCACTCTCGCCTGAACAGGCCAGCATCCTTCTCCAGAGCGTTCAGGGCGATCGCCTGGCAGCGCTCTACGAACTGGCCTTGGCAACAGGCGCGCGGCAGGGCGAACTCCTCGCACTTCGCTGGAGCGACGTCGACCTCGACGCTGGCGTGGTGACGATTCAGCGATCACTCGTTCGCAGCTCCGTCGGGTTGTCGTTCGCCGAGCCCAAGACCTCCAGTTCTCTGCGCTCTGTGCCAATCGGCAGGTACACGGTTGAAGCTCTTCGAGACCATCGCCGCCGTCAGGCCGAGGAGCGAATTCGCGCTGGGACGACGTGGGAGGATCAAGGCCTGATCTTCACGAACACGTATGGTCGGCCGGTCGACGCAGGTGAACTGCTTCGGTCGCACCACTACCGATTGCTGGACAGGGCTGGCGTTCCAAGGGTCAGGTTCCACGATCTCCGGCACACGGCCGCGACTCTGATGCTCGCGCAAGGGGTGCACCCGAAGGTCGTCAGCGAGCGACTCGGTCACTCAACGCCGATGCTCACCCTGACCGTCTACAGCCACGTCACCCCGACGATGCAGCGGGAGGCGGCGACGGCGCTCGATGCTTTGCTGCACCAGCCAATCCTGGCTACAAACGTGGCTACAGTGGCCTCTCGCGGCTTCGTGCCTGCGGCGCCGACCTCTCGACTTTCCTAGCAAATCTGCGGAGGGGGTGAGATTCGAACTCACGGAAGCCTTGCGGCTTCAGCGGTTTTCAAGACCGCCGCAATCGGCCACTCTGCCACCCCTCCGGGTGGGGAATCGCCAATAAACATAGGGCTTGTGGCCCGCAGAGTGGCTAGGAGCGGATCGACTTGATGCCAGTTCTGATGCCAGCGCCGGTGCAGCTCCCTGCAGCTCGGGGTCGTCGTCAATGCGAAATGTCGAACACTTCTAGGATGCCGCTCGTGCCGTCGGAAGTTCTTCTCATCGGCATCGCAACGCTCGGGGTAACGCTCGCGGGCTTCGCAGGCGTGGTAGCGGTGTTCCGCGAGGATGACACCTGGACCGAGATGCACTCATTCAGGTTGCGCGTGCTTGTGCGGAATAGTCTCGCGGTCATGTTCATGGCGCTTCTACCGCTCATATTCATGACGGGATTCGGTGACGAGCGCGTCGCGATTGGAGTCGCCAGTAGCTCGTCAGCTGCGTGGATGCTCCTCACCGTCATTCAGCTGCAACGCCAGTGGCTCCGTATTAGCAAGTTCGTGGTCCCGGCGAACATCACATCGACCGGGATGGCGGTGCTCGCGATGCTGCTATTTGCTTGGAACGCTGCCGCGCTGGACCGAGCTTGGCCTTACGTTACTGCGCTGTGCTTGGTCCTACTCACCGCGGCGCTCGCGTTCCAGCGGATGATCGGATTGCGCCGGTGAAGAGGATCTGATCCGCGGCGTGCCCCAAGGAATTCAACCGCTCTGCCACCCCTCCGGTGCGAGTTTCCTAACGATCCTGATGGGTTTGGCCCTCGAACGATAGGTCACCCGCGCGGTTCTTCCCTCAGCAATCCCAGTCCCGGCAGAAGAGGGTCATGCGACGAGTGGCTACGTGGAACGCGGATGGTCCCGCGATCGCCAGACGACGCTCCCGTCGATGTCCCGAATAGGTACTAGCGCCCCGAGCGCGATGAAGAGGTTGAGGGCCCCAAAGTATGTTGGTAGCGGTCCACCAAAGCCGAGGAAGACAACTCCCACCAGCGCACTGAGGATCGGGCCGCCCAGGGCACGGGCAAGATGCACTGCGCGGGTCCCGGCAGGCGTCGGGTACACATCGAATGGGATCGACGAGTTGAGGACGAGACCGTCCATCGGCGCACCGACGAGCGCTCCGCCCACTAGGTGCCCGGCCGTATGGACCGCCGCACCGACAGGAACGAGCACCGCGTAGCGCACATCGAAAGTCTCCCCGCCGGTCCAGCGACTGAGCGCGAGACCGAGGCCGAGCCCGCAGAGACCCATCCACAATGGCGCGATCCAGGCATAGCCGGTCGTGCGCAGGCGAACACCAGCGACTGTGCCGATGGTCACGGTGTGCTCGACCGACTCCGGCACGAACCACGGTTTATCCGCGGTCCTCAGCTCATCGCCTTCTTCACGAGCGCGCCGATCCTCGCCTCGTCAGCGGCGGTCAACTCCTTCAGCGCAAAGGCGATCGGCCACATGGCGCCTTCGTCGAGATTCGCCTCGTCGCTGAAGCCGAGCGTCGCGTACCTGGTCTTGAACTTCTGGGCGTCTTGGAAGTAGCACACGTTCTTGCCGTCCTTCGCGTAGGCGGGCATCCCGTACCAGAGCTTCGGGGAGAGACCCGGCGCGATCGCTTTGATGATGGCGTGAAGCCGTTTGGCTTTGGCGCGATCCGGTGCCGGCATGGCGGCGATCTTGGCGAGTACCGCGCGCTCCTCCTCTGCCTTGTCCCCGGCCATCTTCAGCTCCTTGACGCGCTCCCTCATCGCGGCTCGTTCTTCTGCCGTGAATCCCTTGGACGCCTTGCCGGAGGTGCGCGTGGCGGACCGCTTCGTGCCCTTCTTTGCAGGTTTCCTTTCAGCCATTGCTGTCATCTCCCATCAATTGCGTCAGTTCACGTAGCGAGGTAGCCGACTCCCGCATCGAGCGCAGAAGCGAGCCTCCTGCGGCGAGGCCATGGAACAGTTCGCGCAGAGCAAGAGGTCGATCGTCCGACGTTCCTGCAACGTATCGCGCGCGTCACGGACGGCATCGGGACGAGGGAAGACCCGGCCCAGCAGTGCGACGATCTCGGGGAACTGTCGCGCGACCGCCAGAAGGAGCAAGACGACGACGAGCAGATCGGCAAGTTGAGCCATCAAGTGAGTCTAGGTACGTCGCGCGCCGGGCTCGTCGGTCAGGGCACTCGTGTCGCGGTGGCCTCGAGGCTCTTGCCGCACTTCTGGCAGAAGGCCGCGGTCGCTGTCGCCCCCGCGCCGCAGGATGGGCAAAAGCGCTCCGCTGCCGTGCCGGTCTGCGGAGCGGTTCCTTTGCCCTCGCTGTGCTCACGGAACTCGCGCACGCCCTGGCCGAGTTGGCGGAAGGTGTCGGGCAGCTTTCCGGCGCCGAAGACGATCAGCACGATCGCCAGGATGATGATGAGGTGAATCGGCTGCAGAGCGCCCACGGAGATAAGGATACCGCCACTCGCATCAGGACAGGGAGGCCAGATGCGCGGCGAAGTGGTCGAGGATCTGCGTGTAACCGCCCCGCTCCTGCTCCTCGCTCACGGCCATCTCGACGCTCAGGGTGAGCCGCGTCCCGCCGGCGACATCCTCCAGCGTGGTCGTCATCACGCGGCCGTCGCCGATGAGCCAGACGATCCGCTCGTTCGACACGACCTCGCGGAACGTGCCGCCGAACACGAAACCCTCGGCGCTCCCATCCACGGGCCGCATGCCGACGGCGAACTTGCCGCCGACGCGAGCATCGATCTCGGCGGTCGGTGACTCCCAGTCATTGGCGAAGAACCATTTGGTGATGTGCTCGGGCTCGACCAGGCATCGGTACACGAGCGGCCGGGGAGCCTTGAACACGCGCGTGAGCGTCAGTGTCCGGCCCGTGACCTCGACGCCGCGGTCGGTGTCGTTCCCCGACAGCACGCCCGCGAGCTTGCCCAGACTCTCGTTGATCCCCTGCGACATGCCCTGCTTCACCATCGCCTCGTAGTCGGCGACCGTCGCGAGTGTCTGATGGATCGTGACCTTGGTCCTGCCGGCCTGCTCCTCGAACCACACCGTCATGAGCACCTCCGACATCTTCGTCCCGTCTGGCATCTCCGGAACGAACGTGAACGCCAGACGCTCGTTCGGGACGACATCGGTGTACGTGCCTCGGCCTGGGAACACCGCGCCGTTGAACGGTTCGCCGGCGGGAGCCTGCATGTCGATGCGGACGGTGCCGCCGACGCGCACGTCGAGCTCGCAGGCCGCGGTGGAAAAGCCCTCGGGCGGGAACCACTTCGCCAGCTGCTTCGGATCGGTCCAAGCCTTGTAGACGAGCCCCCGCGGCGCGTCGAAGACCCGCGTCGTGACGAGCGTGCGCTCCGGCGCCGTGACCGTGCTACTTCTCGTGGCCATGCTTCTTTTCCTCCCGCTGTAGTTCGCGCAGGTGCGCGTCGAGGCGATCGAGGCGCTGCTCCCAAAAGGTCCGGTAACGCTCGACCCATCTGGCGACCTCGCGGAGCCGCTCCGCCTCCAGGCGGCAGGGCCGCCATTGAGCGTCGCGTCCGCGAGAGATCAGGCCCGCGTTCTCGAGCACCTTCAGATGCTTCGAGACGGCGGGCAGGGTCATGTCGAACGGCTTGGCGAGCTGGGTCACCGACGCCTCGCCGGACGCCAGGCGAGCGAGGATCGCCCGTCTGGTCGGATCGGAGATGGCCGCCAGGGTCGTGCTCAGCCGGTCCGTCGCCACTACCTATTTCACCTTTCGGTTATTTAACCTATCGGTGTAATACACGAGGGCAGCGGAGCTTGTCAAGCGGACCATTCGCGCCGGGGCTCGGAGGAGATCGACATGCAGACCCGGACGACGTGAGCGCTCGCCAGATCAACGACGGTGGTGGGCGCTCGCTTGGTCGCCTTCACCGAGCCGGGCTTGCCGGCCGCGCGCGACCTTTGGCATCACTACTGCCCTACCGTGGAAGCGTGGCAACGTGCCCCTCGAAGAGGGTGGAATGACGCTTCGTCCGTGGCACGCCTCGCTGTTGGCAGCTTTGCTGGTCTGTTGCAGCACCTCTCAGCCGGCACCTTCGACCGCCCCCTCGGCGTCAGCGGTCCCGGCGCCAGCGATCGCCACGACGACACCGTCGCCAACGGCGGCCCCGGCAGGCGCGTGCGCCAATGACTGTTGGCCGCTGAGCGGCCGCCCGCTCGCCGGCGGCGACCCGAAGCGCCGGCCGATCCTCGCGAAGATCGACAACCACCCGCTCGCGCGGCCCCATTACGGGATCAATCAGGCCGACCTCGTCTTCGAGACGATCGTCGAGGGGTACGCCACACGCCTCGCGGCGATCTTCCAATCGCAGGACCCCAAGACGATCGCGGCCATCCGCAGCGCGCGGCTCACGGACCGCTCGCTGGCGCCGATGGTGCGCGGGGCGCTCGTCTACTCAGGGACGTCCGCGTTCGAGAAGCCACTAATCCAGCAGGATGCCCGCGACGGCAAGTACCTCGATCTCTCGGCGGACTACTACTCGCAGTACCAGCGCTTCCCCGATCGGCCCGGTCCATACAACATGTACACGAGCACGACCGACATGCGCGCGATCGTCAAGCAGCTCGACCCCAAACCGGTCGACGTCCCGAGGTGGGCGTTCCTGAGCGGCGCGCACACGCCACAGGACGGAGGCATGACGGGTGCCCTCCCCGCGGTCGAGCTGACCGTGCCGTACCGAGAGGACGTCGCACTCGTCACCTACAAGTACGACGCCGCGGCGCGCACCTATGCGCGCTGGCAGAACATCAGCAGCAAGCCGGCGCAGACGGTGGACGCGCTCGACGGGAAGCCGGTCGCGGCGACGAACGTCGTCGTGCTCTACACGGACATCGTCGACGTCCCCGAGATCGTCGACGCCGCGGGATTCACGTCGTTCAACATGCGCCTCACCGGGACGGGGGCGGCGAGCGTCTTCCGTGATGGCCTGCGGCTCGACGCGAGCTGGTCGCGCGCGAACGACAACGCGCCCTTCGCGTTCGCGTCGGGAACCACACCGATCCTCCTCGCCGCCGGCCAGACGTGGATCGAGGTCATCCCGATCGGCTGGGTCGTCTCCTCGAAGTAGCTTCGCGTCGAACCTCACGACGCCAGACCACACGATCGGCTTTGGCCGAGACTCGTCTGAGTGGCGGCTACCGAAGATCGGCAACGAGCGCAGCGAAACGCGCTGGCGCCTTCACCGCAAAGCCATCCATGAGGACGCTAGCTGTGCCGGTGGTGCTCTCGTACTCGATCGAGAAATTCGCGTCCGTGAAAGCGAAGTGGATCCAGAACCTGGTCGGGGGTTGCGCCCGGTCAAGCAGCGCCTGAGCGGTCGGCAACAGCTCGTCTAGGGACTCCGCGAACGCGCGGATTCGTGCCGCGTCCGTGATCTCACCATTGAGACCTGCGCCGCTCTTGTACGCGATGACCCGTGCGCTGCTGAGGTCATAGGCGCGCGCGATGTTGACGCCTTGCGGCACCCGGTTCACCGGTGGGAATCGCGGAACGCTGCCGCTGCTCGGTGCCGCGAGCGCGGCTGCGCGGTCCTTCACCGAAAAGCTGCCATGCTCCGGCCACACCGAGACCCATGCGCCGACTATCTGTCGATCGGCGATGAGCGCGTGTCCGAGGATCGAGCCGTCGATGTACTCGCGCGGCGCAGTCTCAAGGAAGAAGCTGAGCAGCTCTACCGGCTGGCCAGCGAACGGACGCGGATTGAGTCCTGCGTCGGCCGACAGCACCGCATAGCGATCGAATGGTTCGGCGAGCCGGCTGCCGACCACGCGGATCTCCCGCCCGGCGAGACCAAGCTCCGCCGTCCGCGGCATAGCGAACTCGTCGACGACATGCTTTCCGGTCACCTTCCAGCCGAATCGTTCGAGCAACGCGCGCGCGTCGCCGTCCAGGGGACGGATCGCGCGAACAGCGGCGAGCTGTGCGCTACCAGCGGCGGCATCGGTCATCTTGAGCGCGCCGCGCGAGGTGCCGACGATCACAAGCGAGCCATCTGGACGTGCGGCACCGTCGAGAAAGAGGACGAAGACGTCGCCCGTGCGCGCAGCCATGAACCGGCACGGCCCATCGAACACGACGAACTGCGACGAGACGCTGCCCTTCGCGGTCGCGGTGGTCTGGAAGGTGACGCGATTTGCGTCCTCTTCGCCTATCGACCATTGACCGGTGCCGGCGGTCACCACCTCGTTCTTGACGACCGTGGCGAGAACGATCACATCTGCTCGGTCGACGATCGCGGGGAGCGACGCGCCTCCACCTGCAAACGTGGTCGGCAGGCACGCTGCGGCATTGCGGAAGACCGAACCGGGAGGCGATGCGCAGGCGTTGGCGAGGACGAGGCAGAGCGCGAGAAGCACGCGATCGAAACGCACCATTTACGGGTGCGCACCTAGCCCTTCCAACGCCGGAGCGCCTACTCGAGGAGCCTTCGCTTCTCGCGCTGGAACTCGTCCTCGGTGAGGACATCCCGGTCGCGCAGATCGGCGATTCGCGCCAAGGACTCGTAGCGTCGGCGTCGGGAGCCCCGCGAGATGATCGACGCGGTGACCAGGATGAGAGTTACCAACGTGAGGATTGGCAGCACGACGCCGAGCAAACCGATGAGCAAACCGATGAGCATGCTCGCGAGAGCCCCTGGATCAATCGCGTCCGAGCTACGAAAGCGCAGCTCTGTGCGGTTAGCGGGGTCCACGTTGTTGTGAGCAGTAATGGCCTCTGACAACGTCCTGCCATCGCGGTCAGGGAGGACCACACCCTCCAGCGTGCCGTCGCGCAACGTGACGGTCGCGCTGCTGCCCTCGATGAGGACGGACGTCACCATGCCGGCCTGCACGTGGGATAGCGCCGTGCTCAGCGGAACCGGTCGCATGGGTAGCGGCCGGGCTCGATACGTGTACAGACCGCCGTAGAGCAGAAACACGGCGACGAGGGTCGCCATGATCACGATTAGCCAGCGCCGAGGCCGGCCCGGAGGCGGCGGGAACGTTCCGCCGCCAACCGCCGCAAGGACCGGCCCGGCGAGTTCGGGATGGAGATGCGCGTCGACAGCTCCGAGAAGCAAATCGACGACGCGGATGAGACTCAGACGCTCCTGCCCGAGGATGGCAGCGATCTCCTCGCCGTAGCGCAGCCGCCAGCTGCGCGGATACAGCGCGAGGAGACGAGTCGCTTTCATCGGGTCGCCAGACGGCGCTTGCCCGCCGTCGTCACTTTCTTCAGCGCTTCGAGCTCAGCGCTGAGCGCGCGCGATCCGGCCGGGGTCAGCCGGTAGGGACGGCGCGGCCCTTCGTCAGCGAGCGACTCAATGTAGGCCGCGGTCTCCAGGCGCGCGATCGCGCCGTATAGGCTCCCGGGCCCGAGGCGCCGACCGCTCACAGCCTCGATGTCCTGCTGGATCGCGTAACCGTGCTTCGGACCCTCTGCCAAGCTGACGAGGATCAGAAGTGCTTCGGCCGAAACCTTTCCGTCCGCCATTCTTACGCGCCACGATACTACGCGTCGCGTAATAGCGCAAACAGGGCCGCCTTCACGGGATGTCAATCTCGACACCCTCCCGAGGGCTCATGCTCGACACCCGGGAGCGGATCTTTGACCGTGCTGGATAGCATCAGCAGCGTGACTTGGGCTCGCTTCGCGGTGATCGTGTTGCTCTCGGCAGGGGCGTACTTCGCGGCCGCTCCGTGGCTGGGATGTGTGGTCCTCCTTCCGTTCTGGCGGATAGATGCGGTCATGTTGAGCGTCTGTACGTTCGGGGGGATACCCCTTCCGGCGAGCTACGGCGTGCCAGGCTTCAACGGTCCGTATTGGGGCTCTCTCGTGGTCGGGGTTCTGTACTTGGCGGCAGGGGTCTTGGTCGCGCGCCGGAGGCGCCCGCTTTAGGGAATAGAAGCAAGAGGCACGTCTTCGCTCGGCATACGACTTGGCGCGCTCCAACTCGGATGCCATCGTGGTCGGGGAGCGAGAAAGTGCTTCGCGATGCGGTTCGCTCTCTCGTGGGTCGCTCTCAGCCTCTTCGTGGTCGCAGCGTTCGCCCGTCTGACGCCTGCATCCGGCAGCGCGCCGTCCCCATCTCAACTGGCGGCCGACGGCGTCACCGCATCGCCCTCGCCCTCAGCGAGGCCGAGCTACAGCCCGGGCCCGGATTCGACCAGCGGCCGCGTCGTGCGGCGGAGCGCGATCGGGGTGGTGCTGGAGTCGGCCGGTACTGAGACCGAGGTCGATCTCCGCTCGGTCGTGGACGTCTGGCGGGAGACGTCCGTCCCGGTCAGCGCCATCGAGCTCGGCGACAGTCTGATGGTCAACGGCTCCCGCGGCCCGAGCGCGTTTGTCGCTCGCTACGTCGGGGCCAACGCCGGGCGGCTCGACGGTGTGATTCGCGCATTTGACGGGCGGGAGCTGCTCATCGCGTCTCAGAAATGGGGCGTCGCTTCCAGCGAGATGCGCGTCGAGCTCTCGCGCTATGTCGAGATCGTGGAGATCGGACCCGGCGGCGAACATCCAGCCGATCGAGCCGGCCTCACTCTGGGCCGCAGCCTGGGGATGGTCATCTACCGCTCGCCTGCCGATGCGGTCGCGCGCGCGACGCGGATGTGGCTGTCGCCCGCGCCGAACCCCAGCGCGTCTGGCTCTCCCGACCGCATGCTGAGCCGCCCGAGGCTGGGCATCGGTCAGGGCCATCCACCCGTCCTCGTTAATGCCGTCCCCTCGGCGGGAACGTTCTCCATTCTCGCGTCCGGGACCTGGCGCTACGACGCGCGCGTCAACGCGGTGTACTACCTCGATGCGGTCCCGACCACGACGGAACACCCGAACCCGCGAGGGCAGACCATCGCCGTCGAGCGGCTGCGGTCGACACCCGGCGGGTACTTCATCGCGAACGAGCTCGCCATCCGCGAGCGGGCGATCGAGCGCGTCCTGTATCGCGCACCCGGCGCCGGCTTCTACTGGTCGAGCTGGTCTCCCGACGGAAGCTACGTCGCGCTCTGGGAGATCGACTCCTTCAGCGGGTCCCTCGACCTGGACGGTCGGCCGCTCGTCGTGATCGATGCGCGGACGGGCGACCGGCTCGACCTGGGTCGCACACTCCTCTGGGGGACGACGGCCTGGACCGCGCCACACACGCTTGCCTACGTCGCCGGCAGCTCACGGATGGTCTGGGACACGAAGACGCTCCGCCTGTGGTCGCCCGAGGACGGGATTCACGACGTGACCGCGCCGAACGTCGCGGCGTTCGGCCCGGCGTGGTCGGCCGATGGCCGCTCCCTCTACTTCGTCGCGGGGCCAGCCGGCCAATGGGACCCGGTGGCGGCCGTAGCCGGACGCAGCGTCGGCGATCGACGCATCAACATCTACGACATGACCACCCGCGTGATCCGTTCACTGCCGCACGAGCCCGGTCATGAGGAGGAAGGAGTCCGCCCCTCGCGCGACGGCACCCGGCTCCTCGTGCTCAGACGAGCCACGGCAAGCGCCGTGAATGCGTCTTCGATCCCGAACGTGGATCTCGAGATCTGGCTCACTGACACAGGCGGCGGTCACGGCACGGTGCTCGTGCGCTTCGCTGGCTCGGGCCTGAGCGCGTATGGCTATCCCACTGGCCCGAGCGAGTGGGACTGGAGCGAATAACGCTGGCGAATCGCTTAGTGCCAAGCTGCCGAGCGCGTGACCAACTCCAGCACGTGCGCTAGACCGCGTAGATCACCGTCCTGCTCCGCAGGCAGGATGTAGACCCGCAGGCCCGCCGCGGCGGCGCCGCCGTCGGCCGTCGGATGGTCCCCAACCATGAGCGCCTCCGCCGGCGCGACGCCGATGCGTTCGCACGCCGCGAGGAAGATCGCCGGATCCGGCTTCTCCGCGCCGACCTCGAACGAGTGCGTGAACGCGTCGACCAGGTCCGCCATGCCGTGCGCCGCGAAGAGCGGCCGCAGGTCGCGCGGCACGTTGCTCACGACCCCTATGCGCATGCCACGCTCGCGGAGCGCGCGAAGGGTCGGCACCGCGTCGGCGTACGGCACCCACGATGCGGGATCCATGACGCGCTCGTAGAGCGCTTGCGCGATCCCTGGCACCAGGCGATCCGCGCGTGCGAACAGTGCGCTCCAGACCTCGCGGTGCGCCGCGGCCGAGAGGTCGCGGCCCTTCCCGAGCTCCTCCGGCGTCTTCCCCGCCTCCCACAGCTCGTCCCAGATCCGTCGCGCCGCGCCGTCATCGAGAGTCGCGCCGGCGGCCCGCGCCGCGTCGACGATGACCTCGGGCGCGTGCGGCGCGTGGAACAGCGTGTCGCCCCAGTCGAAGAGCACGCCTCTGATCGGCATCGAGCGGTACCTTACCGGCATGCGCGTCGCGATCGTGGGCGTCGGCCGGCTCGGCGCGTTCCACGCGAAGCTCCTCAGCGCGCTGCCCGAGGTGACCGAGCTGTGCATCCACGACGTCGACGGCGCACGCGCGGACGCCGTCGCCGCGGAGCTGGGAGCGTCGCGGGCCGGATCGGCCGCGGAGGCCCTCGGAAACGCGGACGCGGCGGTCATCGTCACGCCGACGGGGACGCACGCCGCGCTCATCCGCCAGTGCCTCGACCGCGGCCTTCCGACCTTCTGCGAGAAGCCGATCGCGCTGGACCTCGACAGCACCGAGCGAGTCGTCGAGCACGCGGCCCGCTCGGGCGGCAAGCTGCAGATCGGGTTCCAGCGCCGCTTCGATCGCGGCTTCCTGGAGGCGCGGCGACGCGTGCGCGCGGGCGAGCTCGGCACCGTATACAGCTTCTCCATGACGAGCCGCGACGCGACGCCGCCTCCCGACGCCTACGTCGAGACCTCGGGCGGCCAGTTCGTCGATCAGCTCATCCACGACTTCGACGTCGTGCGCTGGCTCTTCGGCGATGAGGTCCAGGACCTCTACGCCACCGGATCGACGCTCGGTTTCGCGCAGTACGAGGGCTTCGGCGACGTGTCGACGTCCGCGGCGATGCTACGCCTGCGCGGTGGCGCGGTCGGCCTCCTCCAGGCGGCTCGACACAACGAGGCCGGCTACGACATCCGGGCGGAGATCTACGGCGCGAAGGATTCGATCGCGATCGGGCTCGATCCGCGCACGCCACTCGTCTCCGTCGAGAGCGACGGCCCGCGGATGAAAAGCCCGGCGTATCCCTCGTTCTTCATCCGCTTCGCCGACGCGTACCGTGCCGAGCTCGAGCACTTCCTGCGCTTCGCTCGCGGCGAGGCCGAGAACCTGTGCGGTCCGGAGGACGCGCGGGAGGCGCTGCGGATCGCACTCGCGGCGCGCTTGTCGCTGCGCGAGGTCCGGCCGGTCGGCCTGCACGAGATCTAGACGATGAGGTGCGCGCGCTCGGGCCGCAGGATCAGCGAGACTGCGCCGTCCAGTGCCGCGGCCGCGCCCGGATCGGGCTGGTCGACGATCCACTCGCGGTCGTCCACCTTGACCCAGTAGCGCATCGCGTCGCCGAGGAACGAGCGCCGAACGACTGTCCCGGGCAGCACGACGGCGCCGTCCGCGACGGAGCCCGCTGCGCCGAGGAGCAAGCTCTCGGGACGCACGCAGAGCCGGACCTCACTGCCGGCCGTCGGCGTCGGCCCGGTGGGGCGCAGGGTGATCCGGCGGTCGCCCAGGCCCAGCGTGACGGCGGCGCCCTCGATCGCGATGACGCTCGCCGGTACGAGGTTCACCGCGCCGACGAAGTCCGCCAGGAACGCGGTGCGCGGGTGGTAGTAAATGTCCCACGGGGTCCCGGCCTGCTCGACGCGACCGGCGTTCATCACCGCGATCCAGTCAGAGAGTGACAGCGCCTCCTCCTGGTCGTGCGTCACGTAGACGAATGTCATGCCGAGCCGCCGCTGCATCACCCGGAGCTCGACGCGCAGCTGCTCGCGGAGCTTCGCGTCGAGGTTCGAGAGAGGCTCGTCCAGCAGGAGCACCTGCGGCTCGATGACCAGGGCGCGCGCGACCGCGACCCGCTGCTGCTGCCCGCCCGAGAGCTGATTCGGCCAGCGGTCCTCGAGCCCGGTGAGGCCGACGAAGGCCAGCGTGTCCTTCACGCGGCGGTCGCGCTCGTCGCGACCGACGCGCGCGAGGTGCAGGCCATAGGCGACGTTATCGCGGACGCTCATGTGCGGGAAGAGCGCGTAGTCCTGGAAGACCATGGCCGTCCCGCGGCGGTGCGCCGGCAGGTCGTTGATACGCCTGCCGCCGAGCTCGATGTCGCCCGCGTCCGGGTCATAGAAGCCCGCAATCGTGCGTAGCGTCGTGGTCTTGCCGCAGCCGGACGGGCCGAGGAGCGTCGCGAACGACCCCTTCGGTACGTCGAATGACACGTCGTCGACCGCGGTGACTCCGGCGAAGCGCTTCGTCACGTGCGAGACGCGCAGGTGGGCCGGGCTGACGGCCGGCGCAACCGCAGCCGACGCGCTAGCCACGGGCCATCCCGAGCACGAGGCGGCCGCGCGCGAGGAGCGCGAAGACGAGCAGCGCCGCGATCGCGAGCGAGATGTCCGCGACGGTGAACGCGGTCGCGCCGCCCCAGTTGAGGTCGTTCACGAGTTGATAGATGCGGATGGTCGCGACCGTCGTCGGCGGCGTGAAGAGGAAGATGACGACCGAAAGCGTCGTGACCGCGCGCACGAACGTGGTCACGAAACCCACGCGCAGCGATCCCGCGAGCACCGGGAACAGCACGTCGCGGAAGCCGCGCAGCTTCGACGCGCCGAGGCTGGTCGCCGCCTCGTCCAGGGAGCGGTCGATCTGGCGCAGTCCCGCGACCGCGGCCTGGTAGCCGACCGGGATGTTCCAGAAGATCATCGACAGAACGATGATCCAGCCGCGATCGACCCAATCGAGCCACGTCTGGTTGAACGCGGTGAGATAGCCGATCCCGAAAAAGATCCCTGGGATCGCGGCGGGCATGATGAGCAGGAAGTCGAGGGCGCGGCGCCCGGGCCAATCGCCGCGCTGCACGAGCCACCCCGCGAACAGCGCGAGCACCGCGGACACCGCGGCCGCGACGGTGCCGAACACGATCGTGTTGCGCAGCGCGTCGCCGTTCGATCCGGTCGCGACGAATTGGAAGTTCGTCGTCGTGAAGGTGATATTGGTCGGGAACGCGATCGTGAAGGCGCTCACCACGAGCGCGCCGTAGACCATCAGGATCAGGCCGGACAGCGCGAGACAGCCGGCGAAACAGGCCCAGCTGAGCCCGGGAGGCACGGGCGGACGCGGCATCGACGAGGCCCGACCGGAGATCGTGACGAAGGATCGGCCGCCATCGAGGCGGAGCTTCGCCAGGTACAGCGCCAGCGCGAGCGCGAGCAGGATGGTGCTGACCGCGGCCGCGCCGGTGAAGTCGCCGAATCCGCTGATGAGGCTGTACGCCTGGGTCGGCAGGACCGTGAACACGCCGCCGATCAGCTGCGGGTTGCCGAAATCCTCGAGGATGTAGATGGCCGTCGTCAGGATCGCCGCCCCCAGACCGGGTCGCGACAGCGGCAGCGTCACAGTGCGGAAGACCTGCCACGGGCCCGCGCCGAGGTTCCGTGCGGCCTGCTCCATGCGCGCGTCGCTGCGCGACAGCACGTCGGCGATGAGCTGGTACGCGAAGGGGAAGAACGCGATCGTCTGCACACCCCAGATGCCCATGAGGCCGAAGATGATCGGCGTCTGCCCGAAGATCCCGTAGGTCACGATCCCGCGGGGTCCGAACAGAAGGATGTACGCCGCTGCGACGACGAACGGAGGCGAGAGCAGCGGCAGGATCCCGACGAGCCGGAAGAACGGCTTCCAGCGCATGTCCGTGTAGACCATCGCGTACGCGTACAGGAAGCCCAGCAGCACGGCCGTCGTCGTGGACAGCGCCACGACCTGGAGCGAGTTGCGCAGTGGCGTGACCCACGTCCCGCCCTGCAGGAACGCCGCATACCCGTCGGACCCGGGTGCGATCACGACCTGGACCTGTGGATAGACGATGAACGCGAGCACGAGCGCGACGACGCCCAGCAACGCGAGCAGGAGCGGCGGCTCGCGCGTCAGGCCTCGCATCGCTCTCGCCGTTGCTGCTAGAGGCCCACCGCCTGCTGCCACTTCTTGATCAGGCGTTCCTTGTTATCCGCGGCCCAGGCGCGGTCGTACGTCACGAGCTTGACCTGGTCGAGGGTCGGTGCGCCGGGCGCGGGCGCGACGTCCTTGCGCACCGAGACGCGGTTGCTGAGCTTGACGTTGAGCTCGCCGGCCTCCTTCGTGAGGATCCAATCCACCAGGGCCTTCCCGCCCGGCAGGTTCTTCGTTCCCTTCACGATGCTGACGGCGCCGATCTCGAAGCCGGTGAGATCCGGAATGGTCAGGTCGATGCCCGGGTTCTTGGCCTTCTCGGTCAGGATGTCATGGCTCCAGTTCGGGCCACCCACGAATTGTCCTTGCGACACGAGCTGGATGCCCTGCGGCGCGGTCCCCACGTACTGCGCAATGTTGGGGTGGAGCTTCTTCATGAAGTCCATCGCCCTGTCCTCGTCCTTGCCGAACCGGAAGACCTGGGTCGCCAGGAAGATGTAGCCGCCGCCGGTCTTGACCGGGTCGGGCATCACGAGCTTCTGCTTCCACGCCGGGTCGAGCAGGTCGTCCCATGTCTTCGGCTTCTTGCCGCTGACTTCCTTGGTCAGGCGGTCGGTGTTGGACACGAACCCGAACACGCCGAAGTACCAGCCGGTCCAGTTGCCGCTCGGGTCCTTGGCCTCGGTCGCGATCGCCGATGCGTTCGCCGACATGAACGGCTCGAGCAAGCCCTCCTTGCCGAGGCCGTCGTGGAAGGACGAGTCGCCGCCGATGAAGATGTCGGCCTTCGGGTTGCCCTTCTCCGCGCGGATGCGGGTCTGCAGCTCGCCCGCCGCCGCGAGCGGCAGGACGTCGGCGCCGACGCCGGTCGCCTTCGTGAACGCGGCGAAGAGCTCGTTGTTCGTCGATTCGTTCAGCGCCGAGTAGATGTTGATCCGCCCGGTCGCCTTTGCCGCGACGCTGGCGGCAACGGATGGCGCCGCGGACGGCCCCGTCGCCGCGCCACCGCAGGCGGCGACCACCGTGGTCACGCCGATCAGCTTGAGGAACGCGCGCCGGTCGAGCTGTGGCGTCATCTGACCCTCCCCCGGTGAGTGCGCCGCGAGTCTATGACACGGCTCGCCGATGGACGACGCGACCGCCCAGGACGGTGAGGTCAACCTCCGTCCGGCCGATCTCGGCCGCGGGTAGCGCGAGGATGTCGCGCGAGAGCACGACGAGGTCCGCCAGCTTCCCCGCGGTAATGGTCCCCTTGCGATCCTCCTCGTACGAGGCGTACGCGGGATCACGCGTGTACGCGGCGACGGCTTCTTCCACGGTCAGCCGCTGCTCGGGATGCCAGTCGCGCGTTACCGCGAGCGCGACGTTCTCGATCGGCGCGAGCGGCGTCCGCCGCTGCTCGTTGTAGCTGCCGGGCCAGTCCGACACGAGGTCCAGGCGCGCACCCGCGTCGATCAGCTCGCGCCATGGGTGCGCGCGCGCGGCACGCTCCGGCCCGACGCGCCCCTCGACCGTCGCGACGTCGTTGACGAGCTGCTGCGGGGTCACGTCGACGACGAGCCCGAGGCGTCCGATGCGCTCGACCTCGCGCGCGCTCGGGTAGAACGCGTGGATAACGCGGAAGCGACGGTCGCGCGGCGGATTCGCGGCGATGGCCGCCTCGTACCAATCCAGCAGGAGGCGGTGCGCCTTGTCGCCGATGGTGTGGATCACCGGGTCGAAGCCCGCGGCGTCGGCAGCCGCGACGTCCGCGGCCATCGTCGCCTCATCGGTGAAGCGGAACGTGAAGTCCCCGCCGTCCTCCATCAGGAATCCGTCGACGAAGGCCTTCAGCGCGCCGAAGCGGATGAGGCCCTCGTCCGTCCGCGGACGGACCCCTGCGGCCACGACGTCACGCCAGAGGGGCAGCGTCAGGAACGCGTAGACGCGGACGGTGAGCTGGCCGCGCCGCTGGAGCTCGCGGAAGAGCTCGAGGTCGGTGGCGCTGCGCTCGACGTCGGTGTGAAAGATGTGCCGCTGGGAGAGCGCGTCATCGCGCGCGACGTCGTGGATCGAAGTGATCCCGGCGCGCGCGAGATCCTCCAGCGCGACTCGTGCGCCCACCAAGCGCCGCTCGAGCGTCTGCGGCGGCATGAGCTCGAACATGCGCTCCCCCGCTCGGCCGACCAGGATGCCGCTCGGGTCACCGTGGAAGCGCGCGCGGGCGAACGCCGCTGAATTCGCGACGACGGATCCGTCGGCGCGCCGCAGGACCATGGGGTGGCGCGGCGCGATCGCGTCGAGCGCGGCGCGATCGATCGCCTGCGGCGCCGGGATCCCGGTGATCCAGTGGCCCTCGGGCATCCGGCGCACCGCGGCTGAGAGCAGGGCGAGCGCGGCTTGGGGACCCTCCGCCTGATAGAGGCCGACCTGCGAGACCCACGCGGCGGCGTTGCCGAAGTGCGTGTGCGCGTCGATGAAGCCTGGCAGCAGCAGCCGGCCGCGCAGGTCGACGAGCTCGGTTGCCGTGCCACGGAGGGCGAGGACCTCGTCGTCGGAGCCGACCGCCACGATGCGCTTTCCTGCGACGGCGACCGCGCGCGCCTCGGGGTTCGCGGGATCGACCGTCCAGACCCGGCCGCCGTGGAGGATGAGGTCCGCTTGCACGGGCCTACCCGGTGAGACCTAGCCCTCGATCCACACGTCGTTGAGAGGCTGACCGGTGAGGCCGTCGGGACCGGGCGCGAAGCCGTGGACCTTCGCCGCCATCGCTTCCACGCGGACCTGGCTCATGACTCCGACGAACGGCAGGATCTCCATGACGCGCCTCTGGGCATCGAGATAGGTCTGCTTGCGCTCCGGCGTGCCCAGCTCCTGCCCCTGGCCCTTGGTCAGAAGCGCGTCGAGCTGCGGATCGGCGACGTTGGAGAAGTTGCTGCCCGAGACGCGATTCACCGAGTGGTAGCAGACGCGCAGGACTCCGTCGGGATCGATCGCGGTCGACGACGTCGCGGCCATGTTGTGCTTGTACGCGCGCACGTAGTCGAGGTACGGGCCGCGCTCCATCGTCTGCACCTTCAGGTCGATGCCGACGTCGCGGAGCTGCGCCTGCATCGCCTGCGCGATCTCGGTCCAGGGGCTGCGGAACGTCGCGAGCAGGATCGTCAGGTCCACGCCGCTCTTCTGACGGATGGGACCCGAGCCGAGCTTCCAGCCCGCGGAGTCGAGGACGGCGCGCGCCTTGCCCGGGTCGAACGCGAACATCTTCTCGATCGACTCGTCGCGGGCCCACACGCCCTCGGACAGCGGCCCCATCGAGACGTGATCGACTCCGAAGAAGACCTTGTCGACGATCGATCGTCGATCGATCGCCCAGTTCACGGCCTCGCGAACGGCGCGGTCGTCGGTCGGCGCCTTCGTGACGTTCATCGAGAACCCGAGGGTGTGGCTCGCGCGCGGCGACAGCACGAACTGGAAGCGGCCATCGCCTTTAAGCCGCGCGTAGTCGGCCTCGGGGATCTCGTCGATCAACAGGTTCTCGCCCGACTCGAGCGTCGCGATCCGCGTGGAGGGCTCGGTGATGGCGCGGAACTTCAGCGTCTCGATGTACGGCGCCGCGCGGTTCTTGAAGAGATCGGCGCCCCACGCGTAGTCGGCATTCGCCTGGAGCGTCACCACGCCGTCGGACGAGCGGCTCGCGAACTTGTACGGACCGCTACCGACCGGCGCGGCGGCGACATCGCCCGGCTTCAAAGTCGCCAGGTACTTCGGTGACATGACGCCGAAGAAGTACCGCCACAGCTGCAGCAGGAACGCCGGGTATGGCTGCTTGAACGTGATCGCCACGGTCTTCGCGTCGAGCGCGGTGATCTGATCGACCGGACCGAAGAGGGATACGACCGCGCCTGCCTTGGTCTTGGGATCGAGGATGCGATCGAAGCTCGCCTTCACTGCGGCCGCCGTGAGCGGCTCGCCGTCGTGGAACCTCACCCCGTCGCGCAGCGTGAAGGTGAACCGCTTCGCGCCGTCGTCCACGGTCCACGAGCTCGCCAGGGCCGGACGGAACTTCTGCTCGGCGTCCATGACGATGAGCGTGTCGACGATGTTCTGGGCGACCTCCCCGGCCGCGGCGCCGGTCGTGAGCGCGGGATCGATGCTGTCGATCTTGTCCCACATCCCCCACGTCAGCGTGCCGCCCTTGCGCGGCGTCGCGCTCGGCTTCGCCGACGCGCTGAGCTGCGCCGGCGTGCACGCGATCACGGCGACGCCGATCGCGGCCAGGCCGCTGCGCCGGATGAGCTCGCGCCGCCTCATGACGCTCATTCCCTACTCCCTAGCTGACCGATGCGGCGAAGGACTCTTCGAGTATGTCCAGACCCGCATTGAGCTGCTCGTCCGGGATCGTGAGCGGGACGAGGGTGCGGATCACGTTGCTATACAGGCCGGCGCGAAGGAGCAGCAGTCCGCGCTCCTGTGCCGCCTTCGTGATCGCTTCGACCAGCTTTGGGGCCGGCGTCTTCGCGGCGCGATCCGTGACGAGCTCGATCGCCTGCATCGCGCCGAGGCCGCGCACCTCGCCGATCACCGGGAAGCGTGCCGCCATCGCATCGAGCCTGCGGCGCAGCGTCGTACCGATGGCCGTGGCGCGCGCCAGGAGCCCGTCACGCTCGATGACCTCGATCGTCGCGAGCGCCGTCGCGCACGCGACGGGGTGGCCGCCGAAGGTCGCGCCGAGCTCACCGGCCTTGAGCGCGTCCAGCAGGTCGGCGCGGCCGGTCACGGCACCGAGCGGGAACCCGCCGCCGAGCGACTTCGAGGTGACGAGCAGGTCAGGCGTCACGCCGCTGTGCTCGACCGCGAACATGCGACCGGTACGCCCGAATCCGGTCTGCACCTCGTCCGCGATGAACACGATGCCGTGACGTCGGCAGATCGCGGCGATCCGCTCGAGGAAGCCCGCCGGCGGCACGATGAATCCGCCCTCACCCTGAACCGGCTCGACGATCACCGCCGCGACGTGCTCCGGCGCAAGGTTCGTCTCGAGCACCTGCTCGAGGAGCCGGGCGTGCAGCTCCGCGAGCGTCTGGGCGCTTCCCTCGACGAGAGGCCGGTATGGGTAGGGGTACGGGACGTGCACGACGTTCGCGCTCGCCGATCGCAGGAACGGCAGGCGCGAGTTCTTGGTCTTGCCCGTCACGGTCATCGCGGCGTACGTGCGTCCGTGGAAGCTGTTCTGGAACGCGATGACGTACTCGCGGCCGGTCGCCACGCGCGCGATCTTGAGCGCGTTCTCGACGGCCTCGGCGCCGCTGTTCATGAACACCGACTTCGTCGCGATCGTCTCGCCGCGGCCGCGCGGGAAGATCCCGTCCAGCTCCCGCGCGAGGAGGACGTAGGGCTCGTATGTGAGGACCTGCGCGCCGACGTGTGTGAAGCGCTCGAGCTGCTCGCGCGCGGCAGCGACGAGGTCCGGATGTTGGTGGCCGAGGTTGAGCGCGCCGATGCCAGACACGAAGTCGATGTACTCACGGCCCTCGGGATCGGTGACGATGGCACCGTCGGCGCTGTCGACCACGATCGTGCTCGACGCGCTGAGACCCTTCGGCACGTACCGGTCGCGGAGCGCGAGCACCTCGTCGCTTGTGAGGCGTCGTGTCGTCGTGAGCGTGGCCATGCTGTGCCTCCCCTATCCGGCTTGGGCGATCCGGTCGCGTAGGCGCTGGAGATCGCGCGCAGCATCGAGCGAGCTCGCGCGCCGCCGCGCAGCGAGCGCCATGAGCAGCGCGTCGAGAATGACGATGGTGATGCCGGACTGGTGGTACATGCCGCTACCGGCGCGCCGCGCCGACAGAGAGATCGTCAGCCGGTCGCCGAGCGCCAGGCCCAGCGAATCGGTGACGAGCACCACCCGGAGCTTCAGCTCGCGCGCGCGCTCGAACATCGCGCGCACCTCCACCGCGGCCTGCTCGTAGGCGATCGCGACGACGACGTCGCCCTTGCGGAGGTCGAGCAGCGCGTCGGCGAGGCCCGCACCCCGCGCCGACACCGCGATGGCGTGGCGGCGGAGGCGCACGAGGCGGATCGCGAGGTACTGGGCGTGCGGTCCGTTCGGCCCGATCCCGAAGGCGACGACGCGCTCCGCCTGGTCGAGCACCTCGAGCGCGCGAACGAACTCGGTCGGTCGGAGAGACGCGCGCGCGTCGTCGACCAGCTGCCGCTCGTTGGCGAGGGCGTGCTCGAGGATCGCCACCGGGTCGTCGCCGAGCTCCTCGAGGCTGCGCCCCAAGCGGAGGACCGGCGTCGCGCGAGAGCGCAGCGCGTCCTGCAGCTCCGCCTTCAGCTCGGGCAATCCCGCGTAGCCGAGCGATTGCGCCGCGCGGATGACCGTGGCGTCGCTCGTCGCCAGCTCACGCGCGATCTCGGCCGCCGAGAGGAACGCGACCTCCTCCCGCTCGCCCGCGATGTACTGGACAACGCGCAGCTCGGCGGGCGAGAGTTCTGCGCGGGTCGCGGCGATCCGCTCGTCCAACGACGCCGTACCACTCCGCGGCTGCGAAGCGACTTGTGCTTTGGCAGTAGCAACTGTTACAGACATCTGTGGTAGACCGTAGCGTATACTGCGCCAGACGCGCAAGGGATCCCTGCGTGAAGAATCAGGGTCCCTCCGGGAAGAGTGAAAGGGTTCAGCGATGGGTGCGACGGTCCTTCCGACGATCGAGATCAGCGGCACTCGCCGCGAGCTGGGACGCCAGCACGGGGAGGCCGCCCGCGAGCAGATCCGCGACAGCATCGCGTTCTACCGGCAGAGCTTCCAGCGCGCCTCGGGCCTGACCTGGGACGAGATCACGGCGCAAGCGCCGCGCTGGGCGCCGCTCGTCGAGGACTACCTCCCCGGGATCTCGGACGAGCTCCGGGGCATCGCCGAAGGAGCGGGGGTCACCTTCGAAGAGATCCTCGCGCTGAACGCGCGAGGCGAGCTCTCGCACAGCAATCCGTTCGTCGAGGACGGCGCGAAGGAAGGATGTTCCTCGTACGCGATCCTGCCCGAGGCGAGCGGCGACGGACACACCTACTGCGGGCAGAACTGGGACTGGCTCGCGCAGACCGGCAGCACGGTGATCCTGCTGCGCATCACGCAGCCCGGGAAGCCGACCATCGTGATGCAGACCGAGGCCGGCCAGATCGGCCGGCATGGCGCGAACTCCGCCGGGATCGCGCTGAACGCGAACGGTCTAGGCGCGCGCTTCGGCAAGGGCCTCGCGATCCCGCAGCCGTTCATCCGCCGCAAGATCCTGGAGTCGACCGAGATGCAGGGCGCGCTCAAGGCGGTCTTCGACTCGACGCAGTCGGTCTGCACGAATCTGCTCATCACCCACCGCGACGGATTCGCGATCGACCTCGAGACCACGCCGGCGCGGCACGGCTGGATGTACCCGACCGACGGCATCCTGGTGCACACCAACCACTTCGTGGCGTTCGTGCCGGAGCAGATCGCCGCGACCTATCGGCCCTTCTCGGTGAACTCGCTGTGGCGCAAGCCGCGGCTCGAGGCGGGGCTGCAGAAGGTCCGCTCGGAGACCGACAGCGGCGCGGTGCGGGGCGCGATCGAGTCCGCCCTCCGCGATCACTTCGGCCACCCCAACTCGCTCTGCAAGCACGCCGACGACCGCGAGGACATGGGCGATCGCTACCACACCATCGCGTCCAGCGTCGTCGACCTCACCACGGGCGACTACTGGCTCGCCGCCGGCCCGCCGTGTCAGGCCGAGTACCGCAGGATCTGGAACATATATCAGGAGACCACCGCTCCCGCCGCAGTCGCCGCGGACTAGCCATGCTGGCCTGGCTCAGCGTCGACGGGAAGAGGCTCCTGCTGACGCGCGTCCTGCGCACGTTCGCGTACGGCTACCTGGCGGTGATCCTGGGCCTGTACCTCGACAAGCTCGGCATGGGCCCGGTGCAGGTCGGGCTCATCTTCACCAGCGCGATCGCGGGGTCCGCGATGATGACCGTCTTCTGGTCGCTCATCGCCGACCGGTACGGGCGACGTCGGACAGTCGCGACGATGGCGCTGCTCATGGCGGTCGGGGGGATCGCCTTCGCCGTGGCGTCGGACTTCTGGTGGCTGCTCCTCGGCGCATTCACCGGGACGATCAGCGCGACGAGCTCCGAGGTGGGCGTCTTCCAGACCGTCGAGCAGGCGGTCCTGCCGCAGACCGCGCCGGACGAGAAGCGCACCTGGCTCTTCTCGATCTACAACATGGCGGCGAACTTCGCCGGTGCGCTCGGCTCGCTCGCCGCGGCATCGGTCGGGTTCTTCGCCTCGCTCGGACTCTCCGGCGCCGATCCCTATCGGCCGCTGTTCGTGCTCTACGCCCTCGTCGGCCTGGTGAACCTCGCCATCTTCGCCACGCTCACCGACCGGGTCGAGCTCGTGCACGTCGAGGGCGAGCGACGCTTCCTGGGCGTGCACCGCTCGGGCGGCACCGTCGCCAAGCTCAGCGTCCTCTTCGGTCTCGACGCGTTCGCCGGCGGCTTCGTGGTGCAATCGATCGTCGCGTACTGGTTCTTCCTGCGCTGGGGCCTGGAGCCCGCGACGCTCGCGGTGATCTTCTTCTGGGTCGGCATCTTGTCGGGCCTGTCGCTGCTCGCCGCGGGCTGGCTCGCGGAGCGCTTCGGACTACTGAACACGATGGTGTTCTCGCACCTGCCCTCGCAGGTGCTGCTGGTCCTCGTCCCGTTGGCGCCGACCGCGCCGCTCGCCGTCGCGCTGTACCTGGCGCGCATGAGCATGTCGCAGATGGACGTGCCCACGCGCCAGTCCTACGCGATGGCCGTCGTCGACCCTGACGAGCGCACCGCCACAGCCGGCATCACGAACGTCGCGCGCACGACGGCGACCGCCCTCTCCCCCACCTTCGCCGGGATGGCCTTCAGCGCGGCCGCGCTCGGCGTGCCCTTCTTCATCGGCGGCGCGCTGAAGATCGTCTACGACGTCGCGATCTACTTCACATTCCGCGGCGTGCACCCGCCGGAGGAAGCCGACCGCAGGCGGCGGCGCGCCGTGGCAAGCGAGACGGACTGATGGCACGCGAGCTCAGGATCTACTCGGGCCGTAACCGCCCCGAGCTCGCCCCGGTCTACCGGCTGTTCGAGCGCCTGACCGGGATCCGGACAATGGTCGAGAAGGTCTATCACCACGACGCCGAGAAGAGGGTGATCGCGGAGCGCGCCGATCCGGGGGCCGATCTGCTGCTGACGAACAGCCAGCTCGCGCTCGAGGTCGCTCGCGGCGAGGGGGTCTTCGAGCCGTACGAAGCCGCGGTCGCGAAGGCGTACGAGCCGTGGCTGCGCGCTCCGGACTACTCGTGGCTCTCGTTCACGGCCTGGCCGCGGGCCGCGATGGTGAACCGCGCCGTCCTCCCGGATGCAGCGGCGTGGCCGACGCGGCTCGAGGATCTGAGTGAGCCGCGCTTTCGCGACTCCGTCGCTTGCGCCGCGCTGGTCGAGATGACGACCGTGGCGCAGTTCAGCGCGCTGCGAGTCGCGAAGGGCGACGCGTACACGGCGGGCCTGCTCGAGCGGCTGCTCGGGAACGGGATGCGCGTCTACGCATCCAATCTGCGGACGCGCGAGGCGCTCGCCCGAGAGCGCAAGGCCGTCGCGATCGCGAACGCGTCGAACGTCCACGTCTTCTACGCGGAGGGCAATCCGGTGGCGGAGGCCTGGCTGGACCAGCAGCCCGATGGCCTGGGCACGCACGTCGAAGCTCACACCGTCGCGCTCCTTCGTGGCGCGAAGCACCCGGGGGAGGCGCGGGCGTTCGTCGACTTCCTGCTGTCGCCCGAGATCCAGACGCTGCTCGCGCGGCTCTTCGGCGAGACGCCCGTCAACCCGAGAGCGACGCACGGCACGGTGCGCGAGCTCGCGCGGATCAAGCGCATGGACGCGCCGCTTCCCAAGGTGGCGGCGCTGATGGACAGTACGGTCGCGCTGCTGCGCGCGAAGGGCTTCGACGTCAGGGACGATTCCGGCTAGGCATCGGGAGGGGCGGGGTGTCGCGATTCATCGCGCGGCGTCTCGTCGAGGCCGTGCCAGTCCTGCTGCTCGCGTCCGTGCTCGTGTTCGCGATCCTCCACCTCATCCCGGGCGACCCCATCGACGCGATGCTCGGCGCGGCGGCCTTCGGCGTCGCAAGCCCCGAGCAGCGCGTCGAGCTGACGCGGCAGATCACGCAGGAGCTCGGACTCGACGAGCCGCTCCCCCTTCAATACGCGCGCTGGCTCGGCGGCGCGCTCCACGGCGACCTCGGGCGCTCGTACATCCGGCACGAGGCCGTCGCCAAGCTGATCGCCGACCGTCTCCCCGCGACGCTCGAGCTCGCCGGCGCGGCGATGCTGCTGTCGGTCGTCCTTGGGATGACGCTCGGGATCGTCGCCGCCCTGCGCCGCAATACGCCGCTCGACGGCGCGGTGATGCTCGTCTCGCTCGGCGGTGTCTCCATGCCGAGCTTCGCGCTCGCGATGGTGATGATCCTGGTGTTCTCGGTCGCCCTCGGACTGGTCCCGGCGACCGGGTCCGGCGGCCTCGATCGCCTCGTCCTTCCCGCTCTGGTCCTCGGCTACGAGGGCACCGGGCTGATCGCACGCCTGACGCGCGCGTCGCTGCTCGAGGTGCTCGGGATGGATTACGTCCGCACCGCGCACGCGAAGGGCCTGCCGCCGCGCCTCGTTCTCACCAGGCACGCCCTGCGCAACGCGCTCGTCCCCATCGTCACGATCGTCGGCCTGCAGGTCGGCCGCCTCCTCGCGGGCAGCGTCATCGTCGAGACGGTGTTCGCCCGGCAGGGCATCGGCCAGCTGGCGATCGACTCGATCCTCTCGAAGGACTACCCCGTCGTCCAGGGCGTGATCCTGCTCACCGCGACCGGCTACGTGCTCGCGAATCTCTTGGTGGACCTCTCCTATGGGTTCCTCAACCCCAAGATCCGTGCGGCCTGAAGGGCCCTACGGGCGGGCCTGGCGCCGGCTGCGGCGCGACCGCCTGGCCATGGGCGCGCTCGCCCTCTTCGGCGCGATGCTCGCGATCTCGATCGTCGGGCCGCTGGTCCTGCCCATCGACCCGTTCCGCCAGAGCCTGCAGGACTCGCTGCTGCCACCCGCCAGCGCCGGGCACCCTCTGGGAACGGACAACTTCGGGCGCGACGTGCTGCTGCGCCTGGTCGACGGCGGCCGCGTCTCGCTGACCGTCGGCCTCGTCGCCGTCACGCTCTCGCTCGCGATCGGCGGCGCGATCGGGCTCGTCACCGGTTTCTTCGGCGGCTGGGTCGACCGCGTGCTCATGCGCCTGGTCGACGTGCAGCTTGCATTCCCGGGGATCCTCCTCGCGCTCGTCATCGTGACCGTGATCGGCTCCGGCCTCGACAAGGTGATGATCGCCGTCGGCATCGGTGGCATCCCCCGCTTCGCGCGCGTCGTGCGCGGGTCGGTGCTCAACACGAAGGGTGAGCTCTTCGTGGAGGCCGCGCGCAGCATCGGGGCCAGCGATCTGCGGCTCATGTTCGTGCACCTCGTGCCGCAGTGTCTCGGGCCCGCGATCACGATCGCGACGTTCGGCCTCGCGACGGCGATCCTCGCGAGCGCGTCGATCTCGTTCCTGGGCCTCGGCGCGCAGCCGCCCACGGCTGAGTGGGGCCTGATGCTCGCCGAAGCGCGTCGCTACCTGCGCATCGCGTGGTGGCTCGCGGTCTTCCCCGCGGTCGCGATCATGCTCGCGGTGCTCGCGGTGAACGTCCTGGGCGATGCGGTCCGCGACGCGCTGGACCCGCGCCTGCGCAGCGCCGCGGACTGAGCGTCAGAGCCGCTCGAGAACCTCGAAGCGCACGGCACGCACGAGGTTGAACGGATCGTCGCGCCACTCGGCGCGCCGGCGTCGGGCGGTCGCTCCCCAGCGCGCGCGGTGCTGGAAACGTAGGTGATCGCGCAAATAGGTCTCGAGCGCGGGGCGATCCGTGAACGGGATGCGGTGCCAGAAGCGGCCGACGCGCACGCGCCGGAAGAGCCGCTCGCGCTTCGCGCGCGCGACCGCCTGATCTGCCGCGCGGTCGTCGCGGCACTCGTGCGCCTGCGTCAGGATCGTTCCGACGGCGCGACCGGCGTGCTCGATCTTCGCGAGCGTCCGCGAGTCAGGGCGCGCGTCGATGAGGATGGCGCGGGGCCGCAGCGCCCTCGCCGCCTCGTGGAGGGCATCGACCATGCCCCTGCGTTGCACTCATCAGAGAGTCCACGACAGGATCGCGAGATCGAACCGCCCCGCAGCGACCGGCAGATCCTGCGCCGCGCCGATGCGGAACGAGACGTTGGTCACGCCGAGCTCGCGCGCACGAGCCCTGCCCGCGCGCAGCGCATCCGGATCCGGATCGACGGCCACGACCTCGCGCGCGCCCGCGGCCGCGGCACCGAACGCGAGCCGGCCGTCGCCCGCTCCGATGTCGATCGCGCGGGCACCGCGAAGCGTGCGCGAGATGCCGTAGGCCGCGAGCTCAGTCGCGGCCGCCGGCCGAAGCGCCGACGTGGTCACTTGCACGAACTGCCCGACGTCGGAAAGGCGCGCGGTCACGGCCGTGGAGTCTAAGTAGTTCGCGAGTTCGCGCGTTCGCGTTCACTTCGTGATCAGGGTCGGCGAGTTGATGTTGTACGCCAGGAGCAGCGCGCGACCACCCACAATGTTCCAGCGGAACTGTTCGCTCGCATGGCCTTGATCGAAGGTCGTGTCGAAGACCTGGGTGACCGTCGTCCCTGATGTGGTTGAGGACACGTTGACGCTCGTGCGGCTGGTCGAGCGGAAAGGCCCGAGCTTTCGCCGAACCGCTGCCATGAGCGCTCCCCAGTCGATGGGACTCGCCGCGACACGGAACTGCGGGTCTGCGTCCAGGTACATCGCAGACCACTGCTCTGCCTCGAATTGCGAGTGGAACCGTTCGACGGCCTGATCCGCGAAACCCGAGGCCTCGCCAAAGACGCACGCAGACAGCACCGGTAACAAAATCACCAGGAGAAGCAGTGGGTGTCTCAGAGCGAGAGTTCTAGCGGGCACGGGGCCTCGTCTCATCTCTCGTGAGCAGCCCGTCGAGCAACCCTTGGAGTTCAGCCGATTCGTTGCGCGGGAAGCCACGATCAGCGGAGCCGAATCTGACGAGAAGCCCGCTGAAGATCACCAGGGCGACGCCGATTGCAATGCCGATGCCGCCGTATCCGATCGACACGAGCACGGGCATGCTGCCCAGTCCCGCGAAGGCGATCAGTAGTCCAAGCCCAACGCGAGTGACCGATTGGACTCCAATTCTGACGTTGACCCTGGATCCGTGAGTGGTGGGTTCGATAACGCCGTACGCTCTCGGGGCCAAACTGTTGTAGCTACGTCGACGCACCCAGATCTCAAACCGGCCGCCACCCACGCGGCCGATGAACCTGCGACCTGCAAAGATGCCGGGTATCAGGGCCGCCGCTTTCGATGGAGGGTCGATCGCCTCGCGGATCTTGGACTCAACCATGCCGGGGTCGACGTCCAACTCGTAAGCGTGCTGCAGGCCGCCCGCGTTTCGTCGACCAAGACTCTCTGACGTCATCCGAATCCTCCTCTAGCCGGCTGGGCGCTTATTGGCGCCGGGGCCAAAGAGACTGCGGAACAAGTCGAGGACGTTGAAGAAGACGCCAGTCTTGGTGTTTGTCGTTGCGACGTGAATCTCGACCGGTGCGAATCCCGTGGCACGAAGACCGAACCCGGCGCTGCCCGAGACACCCTGTACGCTGCGATCGTCATTCCAGAACCAATCGCTGCCGCCCACAACTCCCTCTCCGGCGGACGCCCCAGCTTGCGTGAAGGGCCCCCCGATGTCTGCGATGCGATTTCCATTGCTAACTTGCAGGTTGCCCGTCGCGCTAACCGCCAAGCTTGGCGATAGCCCTGAGCCAATCGTCTCGGCCCAGCCGATCTCGCCGTTGCTCGCCACGACGACAGGGCAGAACTGATATAGCGCATACCCACCAGCACTGAAGTTGGCGGAAATGCAGAGCGCACCGGTCCAGAGTCCGCTGGGATCGAGCCTCATAGACGGACTCCCCGAGCCGTATGTGAAGCGGCCGAGCGAGGATGGAGCGGCGACAGCGCCGGGAAATGGATCTCGACTCATGAACCGTCCCACGGCCGGGTCGTACCAGCGCGCCCGCAGGTAGATCAGGCCGGTAGGATCGCGCAGCTCGCCGGCGAAGCCCAGGAGAGTCGGCGGTCCGGCGAGCGAGGCGCGCACCTCACCGTAGGCGGTGTAGTCGAAGGCGTCGGTGAGCGTCCCGGTGCCGGAGACCTCGGCGCGCACCGAGCCGAGCGCGTCGCGGACCAAGACGTCGTATGACGCGTCGGCGTGGACGCGGTACAGGGGGCCGAGGCCGTAGACGATGCGCTCGGAGCCCGCCTGCAGGAGCTGGGCGACTCCGACGCTGGTGTCCCAGAGGTAGCCGGTGATCGACCCCGAGGCCGTGCGCGAGCGCAGCAGGCCATCGCCGTCGTAGATGTAGAGAGAAGAGGTCGCCGCGGGCGAGGCGCTGGTGATGGTCGCTCCGGTGAGGCGAGAGAGCGCGTCGTAGCTGAAGCTGTCCGAGCCGCGGGAGACCAGACGGTCGGCGCCATCGAAGGTCAAGCTGCGCGTGCCGTCGGAGGTCACGCGGTTTGCGCCGTCGTAGCTGTACGAGGCGCTGGGGCCGGTGCGCGACGCGATGTTGGTCGCGGGGTCGAGGCTGAAGGTCTCCGACGACAGCGGGGTGCCGGTCTGGGTGAGCGTGCGCACGAGTGAGGTCAGCCGCAGCAGGCGGTCGTCGGGCTGCGGCAGTCGTCCCCCAACTCGTCGCTGTTGTTTAGCGCTCCCACACCTGGCCGAGCACGAAATGGCGCCAGGCGGCGATTCCCCCGGCGAGCGCGTACGGCAGCACGATTGCCCCCATTTCTATCTCGAGGATCGCACGATCGGGATGAAGAAACCGCGTTGTGAGTGCGACGCCGGTTGCGATTAGTGTCAGCGCCCAAAACTCACTAAATAATGTAAGGAGGTGAACCTCGTGGCCGCGGCGCTGAAGAGCCGGCCGCAGACGAGATGGTGCGCTGCGCCAGATTCCCAGTCGTCCGAAGAGCCGACCGCTCTCGGGCCACCACCAGAAAATGCCGTAGTAAACCGCACCGCCAACTACAAGACCTCGTGCGACATCGTCAACGGTCACGGATCGGCACCATCCTCTCTGTCACTTGTTCTGATCGGCGCCATTGGCTGACAGCGGACTGCGGATCACGCCTTCCTCTTCGGCTCCCAGTGTCTGCTCCGCGAAACCACCGACGAGACTTGTGAAGAGAGATCGAGCGAACGAACTCGCGAAGCCACGAGCTGCGCTCCGCTCCCACTCACCCAGTCCTCCCGGCCTTGTTAGGTCATATGCCCATCGCGAGACTCCGGCGCTCGGGACACGGTATGGGGTGAAGACAAGCGGTGAAGACGCGAGACCGATGGCCCCGGCAAGGATGTAGCCACCGACGTTCTTGTCGCCGCTCGAGAAGCCGTACTGCGCGACCGACGCCGCGGTGGTTGCCCCCGCACACGCTAGGAAGACTGTGGCCGCACAGACCGCCCCGCTGGCAGCGCCTCCGCCGAAGGCGACCAAAGCATCGCGAAGGTTGCGCGAGTCACCGCTCACCGCGAGGTATCCAGCAAGGCCGGCGGTCCCGCCGATAGCGGCACCAACGGCGGCTGCTACACACCATGGGCAGTAACCGCTCGGATCCGTCGATCGAGCTGGATTCGCGTCGACGTACGAATAGAGATTGAGGGAGGCAGGCGTCCTTGGACTACCGCGCACGAGATCGCGGCTCATGAACCTGCCGACCCCCGGGTCGTACCAGCGAGCGCGCAGGTAGATCAGGCCTGAAGGATCGCGAAGCTCGCCGGCGAAGCCTAGGAGAGTCGGCGGCCCGGCGAGCGACGCGCGCACCTCGCCATAGGCGGTGTAGTCAAAAGCGTTGGTGAGCGTCCCGGTGCCGGAGACCTCGGCGCGCACCGAGCCGAGCGCGTCGCGGACCAAGACGTCGTATGACGCGTCGGCGTGGACGCGGTACAGGGGGCCGAGGCCGTAGACGATGCGCTCGGAG
>Ga0207684_10000996_pt1 | contig 31775 bp, 35 predicted proteins | sample KBSK5501metaG_FD_184342 | JGI IMG/M metagenome (GOLD analysis project Ga0207684, IMG submission 184342) | Corn, switchgrass and miscanthus rhizosphere microbial communities from Kellogg Biological Station, Michigan, USA - KBS K5-50-1 metaG... | ecosystem: Host-associated > Plants > Roots >... | reverse complement strand
GCGGCCGACGTGATAGAGCACCTGCTCGGCCTTCTCCACCGTCTTCTGCTGCGGGGTGATGCTGATCTGGGCCGGATTGTTCATGAACTCCCAGGTCAGCTCCAGCACCCGGAAGGAGAGCGTGGCCGAGAACAGGAACGACTGCCGCTTCTCCGGCTTGGGTAGCCGGCGCAGGATGAAGCGCAGGTCGGCGATGAAGCCCATGTCGAACATCCGATCGGCTTCGTCGATGACCAGCACCTCGACCTTGGCCGGCGACCACACGTGCTGCTTGAGGTAGTCGATGAGCCGGCCGGGAGTGCCGACCAGGATGTCGCAGCTCTCCCGCAGCGCCTCGCGCTGCTTGTTGTAATCGATGCCGCCGTACACGGACAGGATGCGCAGCCCGGTGTGGGCGCCCAGGAGATTCGCGTCGGCCTCGATCTGCACCACCAGCTCGCGGGTCGGGGCAATGATGAGCACGCGCGGCGCGGTCACCCCGCCCCGGGGGGGCGCGGGATGCGTGAGGCAGCGCGTGAAGGCCGAGATCAGGAAGGCGGCCGTCTTGCCGGTGCCGGTCTGGGACTGGCCGGCCACGTCCTTGCCCCGCAGGGCGAGCGGCAGCGCCGCCTCCTGGATGGGGGTGGCGGCGACGAACCCCGCGTCATGGATGCCGCGCCGCACCGGGCCCGGCAGCTCGAGGGTGCCGAAGTCGAGCGGGCTCACGCCGCCTTGTCCTTGGCCGCCTCGGCCGCCTCCGGCTTCTTCTTACGGCCGAAGATACGCGCCGAGACGATGCCGAGCTCATAGAGGATGCAGAGCGGGCCCGCCATCAGGGTCTGGTTCACGATGTCGGGGGTCGGCGTCAGGATGGCCGCGACGATGAAGTTGATCAGCACCGCGTACTTGCGGTTCTTGGAGAGGAACTGGGGCGTCACGATCCCGAGCATGGACAGGAGCGTGATCACCACCGGCAGCTCGAACACCACCCCGAAGGCCAGGGTGAACTTGATGATGAAATCGATGTAGCTCGAGATCGTGATCATGGGCTTGAGGCCCTGCTCCTGCCCGAAGCTCACCAGGAAGTTGATGGCGAACGGGATGATCACGAAGAGCGCGAAGGCCCCGCCGGACAGGAAGAGGAGGGTGCCGACGAGCACGAAGGGCGCGGCGTACCTGCGCTCGTGCTTGTGGAGGCCCGGGGCCACGAAGGCCCAGACGTTCCAGAGGATCACCGGCATGGCGATGAAGACGCCCATGATCATGGCGACCTTCATGTAGGTCCAGAAGGCCTCGGTGGGGGTGGTGAAGACCAGCTCGGTCTTGAGGTGCCGCGAGAGCCACCGCATGACGTTGGTGGTGAAGTACAGCGCGATGCCGAGCCCGAAGCCGGCGGGGACCAGGCTCCAGATGATGCGGGTGCGCAGCTCGGTCAGGTGATCGAAGAACGACATCTTGCCCGCGTCATCGGCCCCCGCGGCCTCGGGGCTGGCTATCGGATCGGGTTCGCTCATCACCACTCGGGCAGGAAGTGGCGGAGCTGGCCGACGCCGTGCCCCGCGGTGAAGCCCTCGCGAATCGCCCGCGTCACGTACGCCTTGGCCGAGCGGATGGAGTCGCCCAGCGCCTGCCCGCGCGCGAGCCCGGCCGCGATGGCGGCCGAGAACGTGCAGCCGGTGCCGTGGGTGTTCGGTGAATCCACGCGGGGCGCGGTGAACTCGGTGAACGAGCGCCCGTTCCACAACAGGTCTACCGCGTCGCCGCCCTTCAGATGCCCGCCCTTGACCAGCACGTAGCGCGGGCCGAGGAGGTGGATCCGCCGCGCCGCCTCCTCCATGTCGCTCCGTCCCGTCACCGGGATCCCGGCCAGGGCCTCCGCCTCCGGCAAATTGGGGGTCACCACGAGGGCCAGCGGCAGGATGCGGTCGGCGAGCGCCTTGCGGGCGTCGGGCTGCAGCAGCGGGTCGCCGGACTTGGCCACCATGACCGGATCCACCACCAGCTTCTCGACCGGGCGCTCGAGGAGCGTCGCCGACACCGCGTCGATGATCGGCGCGGTCGAGAGCATCCCGCACTTGGCCGCGTCGGCACCGAAGTCCTCCAGGACGGAGCGGAGCTGGAGCGCCACGAAGGCGGGCGGCAGGTTCTCCACGCCCTGGACCCCGAGGGAGTTCTGGGCCGTCACCGCGGTGATCACGGACATGCCGAACACCCGGAACGCCGAGAACGTCTTGAGATCCGCCTGGATGCCCGCCCCGCCGCCGGAGTCAGAGCCGGCGATGGTGAGAGCCTTGGGGATCAACATGGCCCCTTAGTATACGGGATACGCTGCGACCGGCGGGAAGAACCTCCCCCGGTCGGGCCCGGCGAGGGAATGATCACCGTGAACTCGCCCCGCGCGGTGCCGGCGGCGAAGCGCTCCCGGAGGGCGGCGGCCGGGCCACGCACGATCTCCTCGAACTGCTTCGTCATCTCCCGGGCCACCACGATCTCACGCTCGCCGAAGACTTGGGCGATCGCGTCCAGGGCGCCCAGGATCCGGTGCGGCGACTCGTAGCAGACCACCGTCATCTCCAGATCGCGCAGGGCTTCGAGCCGGTGGATGCGCCGGCCGGGCTTCACGGGCAGGAAGCCGTCGAAGACGAAGCGATCGGCGGGCACGCCGGCGGCCGACAGGGCCGCCGCCACCGCCGACGGCCCGGGCACCGGCACCACCGGGATGGAGGCCTCCCGCGCCTGCTTGACCAGCAGAAAGCCGGGGTCGGAGATGCCGGGCGTGCCCGCGTCGGTCACGAGGGCCACGGACTGGCCGGCCTGGAGCGTCTCGAGCAGGCGCGCGCCCTTGCGAAGCTTGTTGTGCTCGAAGTAGCTCGTGACCGGGGCGTGGATGCCGAAATGGGTGAGGAGGATCCGGGTGCGTCGCGTGTCCTCGCACGCGATCAGGGCCACCTCCTTGAGGACCCGGAGCGCGCGCAGGGTGATGTCCTCCAGGTTGCCGAGCGGGGTCGCCACCACGTACAGGGTGCCGGGGGTCGCCATCGGTCGCTCATTCTCACACGGTGCTCCGCGGCTTGCACGGGCGACGTAGCGCCACCATACTGGCGCGTCATGGCCTACACTGCCTACACCCTCCAGCAGAGGCCGGCGCTACGACCCTCCTTCCGCCGCTTCCACTCCTCCGCGTGGCCCGACTTCCTCCAGGACGAGGCGCTGAACGCGGTCTTCTCCCTCGTCTACGAGAGATTCCCCGCCTTCCAGTTCGGGCTGTGTGATCGCGCGGGCCGGGTGGTCGCGGTCGGCAACTCCGTCCCCTTCGTCTGGGACGGAACGCCGGGCGGTCTCCCCGATCGAATCGTCGACGTGGTGGCCAATGCGATTCGGGCTCACGAGCGGGGCCGACGACCCACCGCGCTGTCGGCGCTGGCCGCCATCGTCGACCATCGCTACCGCGGCCGCCACCTGAGTGGCCGCGTCATCGTGGTCATGGGCCGGATCGCGGCTACCCACGGGCTCGCGGCGCTGGTCGCGCCGGTGCGCCCTATGCTCAAGGGACGCTACCCGCTAGCCCCGATGGCCTCCTACGTCACGTGGCGACGCCCGGATGGCTCGTCTTTCGATCCCTGGCTCCGCGTTCACCAGCGCCTCGGCGCCCGGGTCCTGGGGATCGCGCGGCGGGCCATGACGGTCACCGCGACGGTGGCGGAGTGGGAGGCGCGGACGGGCCTACGCTTCCCGGCCAGCGGGCGCTATGTGGTGCCGGGCGGATTCAACCCGATCACGATCGACCGGCGGCGGGATCTGGGACGCTACGTGGAGCCCAACGTCTGGATGCGACACCCGGTCAGGCGGACTGTTCCTTCTGCTCGGAGATGAGGATGGGGCGGTCCTTGTTGAGGATGACTTCGCGGGTCACGATGCACTCCTTGAGGCCGGGCAGCGAGGGCAGCTCGTACATCACCTCGAGCATCACCTCTTCGAGCACCGCCCGCAGTCCGCGGGCCCCGGTCCCGCGCTTCATCGCCTCGCGCGCGATCGCGGCCACCGCGTCGTCGGTGAACTTGAGCCGTACCTTCTCCAGCTCGAAGTATTTCTGGTACTGCTTGATGATCGCGTTCTTGGGCTCGCGCAGGATGCGCACCAGCGCCGCCTCGTCCAGATCGTGCAGGGTGGCGACCACCGGCAGGCGGCCCACGAACTCGGGGATCAAGCCGTACTTGAGGAGGTCCTCCGGCTGGATCAGCGCGAGCAGGTCGCCCACCCGGCGGTCCTCGCGGCTCTTGATCTCGGCCCCGAAGCCGATGCCGGTCTTGCCCACGCGCCCCTCGACGATCTTGTCGACGCCGACGAAGGCCCCCCCGCAGATGAAGAGCACGTTGGTGGTGTCCACCTGGATGAACTCCTGGTGGGGGTGCTTGCGCCCGCCCTGGGGCGGGACGTTGGCCACCGTGCCCTCCAGGATCTTGAGCAGGGCCTGCTGCACGCCCTCGCCGGAGACGTCCCGCGTGATCGACGGGTTCTCCGACTTGCGGGCGATCTTGTCGATCTCGTCGATGTAGACGATGCCTCGCTGCGCCCGCTCCACGTCATAGTCCGCGGCTTGCAGAAGCCGCAGAATGATGTTCTCGACGTCCTCGCCGACGTAGCCGGCCTCGGTCAGAGTGGTCGCGTCCGCGATCGTGAAGGGCACGTGGAGCATCTTGGCGAGGGTCTGGGCGAGGAGGGTCTTGCCGGAGCCGGTGGGGCCGATCAGGAGGATGTTGGCCTTCTGCAGCTCCACGTCACCGGCCTCGGATCCCGCCTCGATGCGCTTGTAGTGGTTGTGGACGGCCACCGCCAGGATCTTCTTGGCCCGTTCCTGGCCGATCACGTACTGGTCCAGCACGTTCTTGATCTCGGCCGGCTTGGGGAGGCTGCGCAGCTCGCGGCTCTTCTCCTCCTCCCACTCCTCCGCGATGATGTCGTTGCAAAGCTCGATGCACTCGTCGCAGATGTAGACGGTGGGGCCCGCGATGAGCTTGCGGACGTCGTTCTGGCTCTTGCCGCAGAACGAGCACTTGAGCGCGCCGCCGCCTTCGCGGGTGCGGGCCATGTCCGGTCCTTACTTGGTGGTGACGACCACTTCGGAGACCGGCCGGGTGGTCGGCTTGGAGGAGATGACCTCATCCACCAGCCGGTACTCCTTGGCCTGCTCGGCGGTCATGAAGAAGTCGCGATCGGTGTCGCGCTGGATCTTGTCCATGGACTGGCCGGTGTGATGGACCAGGATGCGGTTCAGCTCCTCCCGCATTCTCAAGATTTCCCGCGCCTGGATGTCGATGTCGGTGGCCTGGCCCTGCACGCCGCCCAGCGGCTGATGGATCATGATGCGCGCGTGCGGCAGCGCGAAGCGCTTGCCCTTCGTTCCCGCGGTCAGCAGCAGCGCGCCCATCGACGCGGCCTGCCCCATGCAGATGGTGGAGATGGCCGGCTTCACGTACTGCATCGTGTCGTAGATGGCCATGCCGGCCGTCACCGAGCCGCCCGGGGAGTTGATGTAGAGGTGGATGTCCTTGTCGGGGTCCTCGGCTTCCAGGAACAGCATCTGGGCGATGACGAGGTTGGCGATCTCGTCCTCGATATAGGTCGGAAGGAAGATGATGCGCTCCTTGAGGAGCCGCGAGAAGATGTCGAACGCGCGCTCCCCGCGCGGGGTCTGCTCGACCACCATCGGGACCAATCCCATCGGACGCCTCCTTGCCATGCTGGTAGTGTACCTCAGGCGGTGTTTGCCTGATTCTTTTCGATGAGGAAGTCCACGGTCCGCCGCTCCCCCAGGGTGTGACGGATGCCCTCCAGGTCCCCGTTCTGCTCCAGCATGCGCCGCACCGCGGGCACCGGCCGCTGGCTCGCCTGGGCCAGGCGCTCCACCTCGGCCTCCACGTCGGCGTCGGCGGGCTGGAGCCCTTCCTTCTGCGCGATCGCCTCGATCAGGAGCGCGCGCTTCACCGCCTTTTCCGCCCCCGGGCGCAGGTCTTCGAGCAGCTTCTTGTAGTCCCAGGGGAGGCGGTCGGGGTCCACGCCCTGCCGGCGCATGTGCTCCCGGGCGTGCTCGACCTGGCGGCCCACCTGCCGCAGCACCAGCGCTTCCGGCACCTCGAAGGTGTGGCCGGCGAGGACGGCGTCGAGCACCGCGGCCTCGAGCGCGCGGTGGTTGTCGGCCTCACGCCGTGCCTGCAGGCCCTTGCGGACCTCCTCCCGAAGCGCGTCCAGCGTCTCGAAGTCGCCGCCCACACTCTTGGCGAAGTCGTCGTCGAGCGCGGGGAGGATCTTCTCCTTCACCTCTTTCACGGAAACGGTGGCGTCCGCGGACTTGCCCCGCAGCGTCTCGTTGCGATGATCGTCACCGAAGCGCACCCGGGTCTGCCGGGTGCCGCCCGCGGTGAGGCCGATCACCGCCTCTTCGATCTCGGGCAGCACGTTGCCGCCGCCGATGACGAAACCGTAGCCGGTCTCGGAGCGCGGCTCCATGCCTTCGGGGGTGAGGGTGTAGTCCACGATCACGAGGTCGCCCGGGTCGGCGGCGCGCTCGACCGCGCGGTACTCGGCGTGCTGCTCCTGCAGCGTGGTCAGGGCCTCGTCCACCTCGGTCTCCACGAAGGGCTTGGGCGCATGCTCGATCTTCAAGCCGGTGTAGGCCCCGAGGGTGATCGCGGGCTTCACCTCGACCACGGCGGCGAACTTGAGCGCCGCGTTCTCCTCGAGGGTGACCTCTTGCAGATCCGGCTCCTCCACCGGCTCGATGCGGGTCTCGGCGAGCGCCTGGCGGTAGACGTCGGGGATCAGCCGCCGGGCCACTTCCTGCCGGACATCGTCGGCGAAGTGGAGCTTGATCATGCTGCGGGGAACCTTGCCCTTGCGGAAGCCGGGCAGCTTCGCCTCGCGCTGCACCCGGCCGAAGGCCTGCTCCCACGCCTGACTGACCACTTCGGGCGCTTCCTCGACCTGCAGCCGCCGCTTGCAGGCCCCCAGCTCTTCGATGTCCACCTTCATGGCCAATCAACCCTCATGACGACTCAAGGATTCTGGTGCGAGAGGGGGGAGTTGAACCCCCACGGGTTGCCCCTCTGGATCCTAAGTCCAGCGCGTCTGCCAGTTCCGCCACTCTCGCACGACGGTTCGATCTCGGTTCCGGCGGCGAAGCTCACCGAGGCGTCCTCGCGTGGGCATCACGGAGCGGGAAGGATCAGGCAAGTAAGGATAACACAAGGCCCAAACCGCCCCGCCAGTCCCCTGGCCACCCCCGGGCGACCCGTCCCCTAGTACAGGAAGGGGGTCGGCAGCGGCGGCCGGCCGTAGGGGCGGCCACCCTTCACGGTGAGCAGCGGCACGAGCTTGCGGGTCCCGGCGCGCCGGTTGTTCCGGGTGTCGACGAACTCCACCGGCCCGTCGACGAGGTCGAAGATCGCGAGGTCGGCGGGCGCGCCGATGGCGAGCGTGCCGAGCCCGGGCACCTTGCCGATGATCCGGCCGGGCTCCGAGGTCGCCCGGGCCACGACTTCCTCGAGCGGCATGCCCATCCCCAGGAACTTCGACATCACCCAGGGCAGCGTCGGATAGCCCGGCGTGTTGATCGAGACCGAGTGGATGTCGCTCGAGATCGTGTCCGGCCCGAATCCCTGCTGCAGCGCCGGCTCGCAGACCGTGTAGTCGAAGGAGCCGCCGCCGTGCCCCACGTCGACGATGACGCCGCGCTGCTTGGCCGCGAGCGCCGCCGGCAGCACCCGGCCGTTCTGCACCGTGTTGTTGCCCGCCCCGCTATAGGCGTGGGTGAGGATGTCGCCCGGGCGGAGCAGGTCGAGGAGGTCGGGCAGCGAGCCCGGCGCCGAGCCGATGTGGCACATCACGCGGAACTGCTTGCCCGCCATCTCGGCGGCCCGGATCGCGCGGCGCAGCGGCTCGAGGCCATTCTGGCCGACCACCGAGTCGGTGATGCGGACCTTGACCCCCAGCGCGAGGTCGGCGTTCTCGGCCACCGCCTTGGCGCAGACCTCCACGTTGGCGTAGTCGATGTTGAGCATCTCGCCGGGCGCGAGCCCGCCCGCGAGCCCGATGCTCGAGATGTGGATGAAGCCCAACAGCCGCGTGCGCGACTGCGGGACCACCCCGTGGCGGAAGTTGCCGAAGGTGTGCGCGCCCGCGTCGCCCGCCGACACCGCGGTGGTGGTGGCGGTGATCGGCACGAGCTCGTCGGCGGGCAGCCCCAGACCCAGGTGGGGGCAGAGGTGCGTGTGCAGATCGATGAGCCCAGGCGTGACCAGCTTGCCGGCCGCGTCGATGCGCTGGACCGCGCGGTCGGCCGGGATGCTCGGCGCCACCGCCGCGATCTGCCCGTAGCGGATGCCGATGTCGCGCCGGGCCCGCGTCTTCTGCACCGGATCGAGCACGTCGCCGTTGGCGATCACCAGCTCGTACTTGAGCGTCGCGTCGGCCGGGTTGAAGCCGAGCGGCGTGGGCGGACCGGCCTGGGCGACCATCAACGTAGCGCCGGGCGCGCTCGGGCCGGGCGGGGCCGCCTCGCGCGCCTCCCCCTGACCGGCGAGCGCGCCGCCCGCCGCGGCGGCCCCGGCCGAGAGCTTGATGAATCCGCGTCGAGAGAGATCCATGGGAGCCTCCCGTCTACGGGTGAGGGCCGCGCATCGAGTCCTTGCCGGGCGCGACGAAGGCGCGGTTGCACTCCGCGTCGAAGGTCACCTTCTCGTCGTTGCCGATGATCATGAGATCGGCCCGCGCCGGCGAGGCGAGCGGGTCCGTCAGGGCGAGCAGGAGGAACGCGATCAGCGTGACGACACTCCGCATGACACTATCCTCTCGGCGTTGAGGGCGGCACCGCGCGCTTCCAGAGCCGGGCGGGATCGTGGCACAAGGCCCTGCCCTTCGCAAGCGCGCGCCCGGGCGCGGGGTGCGGAGGCGGCTCAGCGCTGCGGGGCGCGGAGGCGGCGGTAGCGGCGGATCAGGGCGTTGGTGGAGCTGTCGTGAGCGCGCGGGGGCTCCTCGCGCTTCTCGAGCTCCGGCGCGATGCGGCCGGCGAGCGCCTTGTTCCCCGCCCCACGTCGTCCGGCTCGAGCAATGGGACCAGATCCTGGAGCGTCCGGTCCACCGCCGCCGCGGGGACCACCAGCCAGACCGCGCGTGGACGCGTGAACGCCTTCACGAAAGACCGGGAGCGACGCGGCGCCGGCGGCGCCCTCACCGGCGAGGGTCTGCACCGCCTGGCCGTGCACGTCGTAGACCACGCAGTCGTGGCCCGCCTTAAGCAGCCGCCGCACCATGTTGGCGCCTATGCGCCCCAGTCCGATCATGCCGGGCTGTAGCGCTCGCTCCTCTGCAGAGCCGCCACGGCCGCGATGACGGCCGCGCCGCTGCTGGTCGAATCCTTCACGAACGCGATCTCGATGAGCGTGGCACGCTCCCGCCCGATCAGCTCGTCGAGGGTCTCGCGCACGAGCGACTCGAAGCCCGGGTAACCGCCCCAGAGGCTTCCGTCCACCGCGATGGTACGCCGGTCGCCGACCTCGGGATCCAGGAAGCGCAGCGTGCCGAGGAGGGCGGCCGCGACCAGCCGGGCCGCCCGGCGGACGATCGCCCCGGTCAGTGCCCGCACCCCGTTCCGCTCCTCCCGGGTGCTCTCCACGCCGAGTCCATCGAGCAGCGCGGCGACCCCGGAGAGATCCGCCGTCTCGTCCGCGACGATGCGGGAGAGGTGCTCACTGTCGAGCGCGAACGGCGTGGCGAACGCGGGAGATGCCGACCACCGGAACCGGACGGTGCGGCGCCCCAGGTCTTCCAGGACGCGACGCAGGAGCTCGCCCAGGTAGTGTCCCGACACCATCTTCTCGAAGCGCTGCGCGCCGGGTTGCGGATCGTGCAGCTCCCGGTCCAGCGCGGCGTCGTATGGGGTCTCGAGCGTGGACACGCCGTCGAAATTGCCCGACTCCAGATTCCGAATGCCGGCCGCGCCCAGATCCGCGGACTGATTCGTCCCGGTGCCCAGGATGAGCCCGATGTCGGCCGGCCGCGCACCCGGGTCACCGCCCCGAGCCCGGTAGCTCTGGAGCATGAGCGCCGCCACCGTGTCGTTGGCGACCGCGGCCACCGTGACGCCCGCGAGCCCGCGGCGGACGAGCGCCTGGTCGAGCAGCGCGGCCACGTCCTGTCCCTCGAGGCCCGCGAGATTCCAGCCCTTGGTGAGCGGCAGGGCCACCGCTCGATCGATCCGCTCGAGTCGGGCCGGGTACGAGTAGACGAAGCCGAGCGGCAGGGTGCCCCCCGGCCACGCGGCCACGACCCGGCCCACCGCGGCCGCGATGATGTCGAAGACGTGCTCCGCCGCGCTCCGCTTGTCGGCTTCCGAGAACGTGAGCGCTTCCTCGGCCACGATGGCGACCGACCCACCGCCCGCCAGCTCGACCACGCCGGCGCGGACCTTGGTGCCCCCCCAGTCCACCACCACGACCCGCCCGCGCTCCCGGCCCGACGGCTGCCGCGTAAACGTGCGCAGCATCTTGAGCGAGCCGCCCTCGCCGGAGAGGCCCTGGGCCATCTGGGCCTGGAAATCGCGGGCCATGGCGTCGAGGGCCGGCGGCCTTGCCTCGAACGCGGCCACGACGCGCGTCACGGCGGCCTCTTGAGCGACGGACATGGGCGACATCATACTCCCGCGGTGGGAGTGCTATGATTATCCTCGCATCATGAGCACGCCAGAGCGGCGGAAGACGGTCCCGGTGGACGTGGGCGGGGTCAAGGTGGGCGGCAAGCGGCCCATCGTGGTCCAGTCCATGACCAACACCGACACCGCGGACGTGGCCGGCACGGTGGCCCAAGTGAACGCGCTGCACGCCGCGGGCAGCGAGCTGGTGCGCGTCACCGTGAACAACGAGGCCGCCGCCCGCGCGGTCCCCGCGATCGTCGAGCAGGTGACGGTGCCGATCATCGGCGACTTCCACTACAACGGCCACGTGCTGCTGACCAAGTACCCCGACTGTGCGCGGGCGCTGGCCAAGTACCGCATCAATCCGGGCAATGTCGGCGGCAAGCACCACGACGACAACTTCCGCGCCATCGTCCAGGTCGCGATCGACAACGGGAAGCCCGTCCGCATCGGGGTGAACTGGGGCAGCCTCGATCAGAACCTGCTCACCCAGATGATGGACGCCAACGCCAAGAGCGCCGAGCCGCTCGAGGCGCGCGACGTCACCATGAACGCCATGGTGGAGAGCGCGATCCAGTCGGCGGAGCTGGCCGAGCAGACCGGCCTCGCCCACGACCGCATCATCCTCTCCGCCAAGGTCTCCGGCGTGCAGGATCTGGTGGACGTCTATCGCAAGCTGGCGCCACGCTCGGACTATCCCCTGCACCTCGGGCTCACCGAGGCCGGCATGGCGGCCAAGGGCATCGTGGCGAGCGCGGCGGGCCTCGCGATCCTGCTCCAGGAGGGCATCGGCGACACGATCCGCGTCTCGCTCACGCCCAAGCCCAACGGCGATCGCACCGAGGAGGTGCAGGTCGCCCAGCTCATTCTCCAGTCCCTGGGGCTTCGCAGCTTCCTGCCCCTGGTCACGGCCTGTCCCGGCTGCGGGCGCACCACCTCGACCTTCTTCCAGGAGATGGCCGAGGAGATCCAGGCGTATATCCGCGATCGGATGCCGGTGTGGAAGGACCGCTACGCGGGCGTGGAAGAGCTGAAGGTCGCGGTGATGGGCTGCGTGGTCAACGGCCCGGGCGAGTCCAAGCACGCCGACATCGGCATCTCGCTGCCCGGCACCTTCGAGGAGCCCAAGGCCCCCGTCTTCGTGGACGGCGCCCTCAAGCTGACGCTGAAAGGCGACACCATCGTCGCCGACTTCCTGAAGCTCCTCGACGACTACGTCGAGAAGCGCTACGCCACTCGCCGCAAGTAGCCGGCTTGGCCGTCTCCGGCTACATCCATCACCTCCGGGCCAAGATCGGCCCGGATCTCCTGCTGATGCCGGGCGTCGCCGCGGTCATCATCGATGCGGCCGGCCGGGTGCTGCTGCAGCGCCGGAGCGACGACGGCAAGTGGGGCCTCCCGGGTGGCGGCATCGAGCCCGGCGAGGAGCCCGCGGACGCGCTCGTCCGGGAGATCCGTGAGGAGACCGCGCTCGAGATCGTGCCGGAGCGGATCGTCGGCGTCTACAGCGGCCCGGACTTCCGCATCCGCTACCCGAACGGGGATGAGACGATGATCGTGAGCATCACGTTCGCGTGCCGGCCGATCGCGGGAGAGCCGCGCGTGAACGACGACGAGTCGCTCGAGGTCCGGTACTTCTCGCCGGAGGCCCTCCCGCCGATGGAGCGGCGCCACCATCTCCGGATCGAGGACGCCCTGCGCCACGACCCGCGCGCCCGGTTCCAGGCTACCCCTTCAGCAGATCCTCCGCGATCCGCTTGACGTCGCCCGCCTCCACCTGGCCCTTGTGGGTCTTCATGATGTCGCCGATCAGACGGCCGGCCTGCTTGGCGTCGGTGATGCCGAGAGCGCCGATCCGCGCTCGGACGAGCGCGCGCACCGCCGCCTCGTCCATGGTCCGGGGCAGGTAGCGCTCGCAGAACTCGATCTCGAAGCGCAAGGCCGCGGCCGGGGCCGCCCCGCGCTCGCCCACCTTCTCGAACTCGCCGATCGCCTTCTGGAGCTGCTTGCGGTAGGCGCTCATCACGTCGAGCACGAGGGCGTCGTCCACCTGGCCCGAGAAGCCCTTCGCGGTGCGCCGCTCCTGGATCCGGGTCTTGAGCATGCGCACGACGTCGGCGGTTTTCCCGTCCTTGGCCTTGATGGCCTGGGTGAGCGCGTCGTTCAGCGTCTGCTCGAGTGCCATCGATCTCCTCTAGGCGAGCCAGTCGGCCAGCTCGGTGAGCGTGTGCAGCTCGCGATCGGGCCGCGGCTCGCCGCGCACCTGGTGCTTCCGGTTGATCCACGCGACCGGCACCCCGTGCCGCCGAGCCGGCGTCACGTCGTGAAAGTGGCTCTGGGCCGCGTGCAGCCATCGTTTGCCACCGAGGCGCTCGCGCGCGGTCACGAAGTGCCCGTCGGCCGGCTTGTACGAGCCCACCTGCTGCGCGGTCACGATCACGTCGAACGGCACCGTGAAGTGCTTCCGCGTCCCGGCCAGTAGGTCGTCGTCCACGTTGGAGAGGAGACCGAGCTGATAGCCGGCGCGGAAGAGCCGCTCAAGTGCCGGGTTCGTGTCCGGGAACGGGATCCAGAACGGCAGGCTCTCGGCCAGGAAGCCCGCGCGCGCCTCGGGTAAGGCCCAGCCGAGCAGGCGGGCCACGCGGCGGGTGCTCTCGGTCAGCACGTCGCGATAGCCCCGGTAGCGCTCGGCCTCAACCTCGGCCTCGACCTTCTCGTAGCCCTCGAAGACCTGGTGCGCGTCGAGCCGGGCGCCCGTCTCCGCCACCGCCTTCGCGAACGCCCCCGAGATGCCGCCGTCCCAGTCGATCAGCGTGCCGTAGCAATCGAAGGTGATGACGTCGTACGGACGCTCGGCGCTCATCGCGACCCTAGTCGAGCGCGGGCCGCTTCTGCGCCCACGGTCGGGCCTGCTCGAAGGCGGCGGAGGCCTGCAGCACCTGGAGATCGGCGAGCCGGCGGCCCACGATCTGCAGGCCCACCGGCATGCCGGAGGGCGTGAAGCCGGCGGGCACGGTGGCGGCGGGCTGGCCGGTGAAGTTGAACGGGTAGCTGAAGCCCGCCCACGGGAACCAGTCCCAGACGTGCTGCGGGAAGTGCGCGGGATTGAGCCGGCCGACCTCGAAGGCGGCCACCGACACCGTGGGGGTCAGCAGGAGGTCGTAGGTGTCGAAGAGCGCGCGGACCGCGTCGCAGTAGCCGTTCTTGCGGCCGCGCATGTCCACGTACGCCTCCGCGGTGTAGCGACGGCCGTCCTCGATGGCGGCGACCAGCCCCGGATCCATGCGAGGGCGGAACTCCTTCAGGACCGAGCCGTAGTTGCCCGCGTAGTGCGAGTTCCACATCAGATGGATCATCTCGCGGGTGTCCGGCCAGCACACCTTCACGTCCTCGACGGCGCAGCCCAGCTCGGCGAAGGCCTCGGCGGCGCGCTTCGCTACCTGGCCCACCTCCGGATCCACGCGGAGGCCACCCAGATCGAGGCTCCATCCCACGCGCAAGCCCTTGATGCCCTCGCGCAGGCGGCCAACATAGTCGGCGGGCGACGCATCCAGCGACTGCCGGTCCCAGTCGTCGGGGCCGGCCATCACCGCGAGCATCAGCGCCGCGTCCGCCACCGTGCGCGTCATCGGCCCGGTGTGCGACGCGCTATCCGTGTTCGAGATGGGCCACATCGGGACCCGGCCGAAGGTCGGCTTGAACCCGTAGATGCCGCAGAAAGCCGACGGCACGCGGATGGACCCGGCGCCATCCGAGCCCTGGTGGAGCGGCCCCAGGCCCGCCGCCGCCGCAGCGGCGGCACCCGCGCTCGAGCCGCCCGAGGTCATGCCCAGGTTCCACGGGTTCCGGGTGATCCCGGTGAGCGGGCTGTCTCCCAGCGCCTTCCAGCCGAACTCCGGCGTCGTGGTCTTCCCGGTCAGGATCGCGCCTGCCTCCTTCAGGCGACGAACGTAGGGAGCATCGACCTCGCCGACCCGCTTCTCGAAGACGAACGAGCCGAACTTCGCAGGAACGCCCTTGACCAGGGCCAGGTCCTTGATCGACACCGGCACCCCGTGGAGCGGCCCGAGCCGCCCGCCCTTCATCACCGCCTCCTCGGCCGCGCGCGCGGCGGCCAGCGCCGTCTCCGCAGTCACCGCGCAGAACGCGTTGATCTTCGGGTCGACCCGCGCGATGCGCTCGAGCACGGCACGGGTCAGCTCCACCGGGGAGAGCGCTCGCGATCGAATGCGCGGGATGAGATCGGTTGCCGGGATATAGGGGAGCTCGGTCGCGTTCATGGGCCTCTCCGGAATGAGATGATCCGATGCCGCAGGAATGGTAGCACGCTCAGCCCGCGTTACCCGTCCCGCGCGGATGCAGTGACCTAGTCGGGACGGATGGCTCCGATCGCGGTGGCAAAAAAATCGGGAATCTCCCGGTGGATCCGCATGACGTCCGGCACGAAGCGCGTACCCGTGAACCCCGCGGACTCGATCGCCGTCTTCCACTGCCCAGGCGTGAGAAACCCTCCGTTCGGACGGTAGGCGGGGTGCAGGTGCGGAGATCGGAACGTCTGGACCAAGTTGAAAACGAACTCCGCATAGATCGCGTAGCGCGGATACGGACGGACGCACTCGGAGACGATCAGACAGCCGCCGGCGCGGAGTGATCGCAGGACCTGGTCCAGGGTGAACCCAAGGTCATGCGCCACGTGGAGCGTGTTCACCGCATAGACCGCGGTCACGCTCGACGGCGCGATACCCTGCCCTTCGAACGGCCGATTCATATCGAGGGTATCGAACCTGACCGGCACGCTGTCCGGCCGATGGGCCCGCACCGCCTGCTCACCCCGTCTGAGGAACGCGGGGACGAGCTCCGTGAATCGATACTCTCGAAGGGCGGTGAGCCGCCCCGCCGCCCTCAGGCCCTCCAGCAGCGCGACCGCGCCGCTGCCTAGCCCTCCCCCGAGCTCGAGCACGACCCCCCCCTCCCGGGGGAGCCACTGCTCGACGGCCACCGCCCCCAGCCGATTGTTCACCGCATACAGGCCGTTCTGGTTCGAAAAGTACTCGACCCAGAGCCGCAACCGCCGCGGGGAGAACAGCACGTCTTCACCGGCCACGTGACCCTTCAAGAACGGGGGATAGTCCCCGGCGACCGTCTCCGCGAGCACATAGGCAGGCATCCACGATGGATCGTGTCGAAGCTGCTCCTCGCGCACGGGGGCGGGGTCTGCCGTCAGCAACCGATCTGCCGCCCGGAACTTGTGCATCCCCTCGCCGGCGAACTCCTCGAGCAACCCCCGCCCCGCCAGTACTCGCAGCATCCAGTCGAGCGGCACGACGGCCCGGTCGACCGCGAGTCCCTCCCGTGCCGCGATCTCGTCGGCGCTGCCCCCCTCCCGGATCGCCGATTCGAGCCCGGTCTCGCGGATCACCCGGAGAACCAACCGATAGACGAACTCGTCGTAGAGGAGGTGCGACCGCAGGAACGGGGCATCGAAGACGTCCACGAGGTAAGGAGGAAGCATCCCCCGGAGCAACGCCGCGTCCGCTGCGGCTTTGGCGTGTACGGCGTCACTGGTCGCTTGCGCAGCCCTGATCTCGCTCATGGGATTTGCGGACCATCCGTCGGTAGCTACACCGGTCTGACTTCCGTCGATCAGCGCTCGGCCCTGCGCGCTCTGATGTACTCGACCAACGCTCCCAACGACTGGAAGTGTGCTTCCAGGTTCTGCGTCTCATCGATCACGAAACCGAAGCGGTCCTCGATGGCGATCGACATCTCGATGAAGTCGAGCGAATCAAGGCCGAGGGACCCCTCCACATTCTTGGGTAACAGCGTGGCGACGGTGAGCTCCGGAAGACGGCTCGGGTCGAACTTGAGCCGCTCCACCATGATGTCCTTAAGCTCCTCGAGCACCTTGTCAGTCTCCATCCCATCTCCCCCGGACGAAACTGGCAGCTTCCTGGGCGCCGAATGGCCGCCAGATATCGAAAAAATTGAACCACTGTGTCGGGTACTCGCGCGCGATAGCCTCCAGGGCCGCAACCCAGGCGTGCGCGGCCTCTTCCTCCTTGCCGCGCTCGACGGCGAGCGGCTCGGCTATTCTTACTACGTAACGATGACGCGCGTCGAGGAGACAGAACGCGGGTAAGAGCGGAACCCCGACCCCGCTCGCCAGCCGGAACGGGCCGAGCGGAAATGGGGCCGGTCGTCCCAGAAAAGGAACCATGACATCTCCGCGGGTCCCTAGCGCCCGGTCCCCCTGCATGCCGACCACCTCGCCGCGTCGGAGCGCGGCAACCAGCTCCAGGGACACGGTGGGACGGGAGCGCGTGACGAAGCGCACTCCGTCACCCGCCCGTCGAACCCAGCGCTCCAAGTCCCGCGCCTCTTCGGGAGCCACCACTACGTGTGTCGGCCGGGCGCTACTCCCGGCGAGAAGGCGGCCGGCAAGCTCCCAGTTACCCACATGGGCGGTCAGCGAGATGAAGCCCCCGGTCAGCCGGGCTAGTCGCTCGATGCCCTCTAGTTTGCCGACATGGGCTGTCACGCGCGCCACCGGCTGCCGGTTCGTCGAGACCAAGTCGCTGAAGCACATGGCAAAGTCGGTGAACACGCGAACCGTGAGCCGGTCCAGCTCGGATCCGCTCGCGCCGGTCAAGCGCGTCATGGTCTTGTGGATCGCGGCCCGCTCCGTCGGCATGAACGACGGCGCGAGACGTCCGATCTGCCGAGCAAGCGCAAGCCGCAGACGGCGTGGCACCCAACTCAGCCCCGCGGCGAGCCGATAAAAGTCTGGGCGATTGTAGGGGTGCGAGTACCACTGTCGTCCTGCCCCATCGGCGCTCGACGTCGCTCGTAAAGCCACGGCGCAAGACTAGCATGCCCGGGTCGAGGGCTCCGCCGCGCTTTCGGGCGCGTGATTCTACAGCAAAGGCGAGCCATACATTCGGAACGCCCGGAAGTGGGGCACATTCACCCCGCACAGGGGTGCGGGTCGGTAGCGGCGGTCCTGACGGTCGAAGCGCACTACCCCGGGCACGGTCGGGTCGTTCGGATCGTAGACGATGAAGTCCACCGTGTTCGGTTCGCTCACGCGATAGTCGAAGACGAGGACCGAGTGGTTGAAACAGATCCGAGGGAAATCCGTGACGAGCAACTGCGCCGGTCGCCCGGCCTGGAGCTCGGATACGACCTCGGCCGCGACACGTTCCTGCTGGGAGCGGGGGTGTGGGAAGACCATCCGCCAGTTCGTCCAGTGCAGGAGCGTCCAGAACCGCCTGGGGAGCCCCGCCTTCACCGCGTCCTCTTGCTCCCGCGTGAGCTCATGGAGCGCTGCATACCCAGGGACGACGACCCGCTCGACCAGCGGCAACGGAGCGCGCCACGGGGCGAGGCGCGTGATGCGCCGTACCAGCGCGGTGTACTCCGCCGCCGAGAGGCGCGGGCCACCGGGCTCGAAGCGCGCGAAGCGCTGGAACTGGACGACAGCGCGCGCCATCACGAAGCACCAGTTGGCGTAGAGGTCGGGCTTCCCGCGGTGATGGATCCGGCTGTCGTTCCGGAACGCGAACGTATCCGCCCCGAACCTGAGGACCGGGCCGCGCGACGGACGGTCGAGACCGACGGCGAGGGGGGTCACGGACGAGCAAAGCGCGGTGACCAGCGCGAGCAGTGACGCCACCAGAAGGACCGTCAGGACGAAGCCGGCGAGCATCGGTCGAATTCTACCGCAGCCCATTCTGGAGCACACGTGCTCAGCGACCGGCGCGGAGCGGGGTGAGTCATCGCCTCGGAGGCAGTGTCACCCGCACGCCGCTGATGCGCGTGAACCGCGCCGCGAGCCGGGCCCCGAACGGAGAGGCATCGAGCGGGTTCATCTCGCCGCGGGCCGCGCGGGCTTCACCGGCCCGCACCAGACCTCGCATGCAGCTCGCCGCCTCGTAGTAGAGCAAGCGCCCCGAATCGAGCGGAACGGACCGCCGGTAGATCGACAGGTAGCGCGCCACCATGATCCGCCGCAGGACCATCAAGAGCGGACGCAGCGCGGCCGGTACCGGCCACAGCTCCATGGGCGTGAGCGCGAGGATGGCCCGGGTCGAGGCTACGTCGTACTCGGGTTCGGCCACCACCACGTTGGGCCAGTCGAGCACCGCGCTCACCCGCCCATCCGCGACAAGAACGTTCTGTGGATGGAAGTCGCCGTGGCAGATCACGCGGGAGGCGCCCGGGGTCGGCCGATGCTCGACGAGCCAGCGCATGCCGTCCGAGAGCCCGGCGAGAGGGCCCTCGCGGATGCGCCGGTCGAGCGCGGCCAGATAGCCCTCGTAGGTGATCGCCTGGCGGTCGAAGCAGCCGCCCGCCGCGCGGCCTTCCTCGTCCAGGGCGCGCAGGAGCGCCTCGGCGTCGAGCGCGTGCAGCCGCGCTTGCGCCAGGGCGAGCACGCGGCTCGCCCCGACGCGCCGGGCGTCGAGCAGCGGGCGGCCGGCCGCGCGCTCCATCACCAGGAAGGCGCCCCCGAGTGGGCCGCGGTCGGCGCACGCGGTCAGCACCCGCGGGACGGGATAGCCGAGCGCGACCAGCGCGTTCTGGGTGGCGCGCTCCCTCAACGCGCGCATCGGGTCGTAGGCCGGGCTCAGGACGCGCAGGATGAGCGAGGCCGACCACGCGGGCGGGGCGCCGCCCAGCCGGAAGGCGAAGATGCGCGTGTCGTAGCCGCCGCTGATCGCGGCGAGGGGGTCGGTGAAGGTGAGCTGCGGGGCGCGCAGCTGCGCGCGAAGGTGGACGAGGAGACCGGAAGCGATCGACTCCGTAGGCCCCCTTACCCTGCCCTCTCCCCCGCTGGGGGAGAGGGCAGGAGATCACCGGTCAGGAACGGGGCGAGACGGGTCAGGATGAAGGCGTAGTCGAAGGCGATCTCGCGGAGGTAGTCGTAGCGGCCGGAGGCGCCGCCGTGGCCGGCCGCCATGTTGACCTTGAACACGGGTGGCACGACGGCGGAGCCGAGCGCGCGCAGACGCGCCACGTACTTTGCCGGCTCCCAGTACATCACCTGGCTGTCGTTGAGCGAGGTCTTCACCAGCATCGCGGGATAGGGCCGGTCGTCCAGGTTCGTATACGGGCAGTATGTTTTCAAGTATTCGTATTGCTCGCGGATCTTGGGATTGCCCCACTCCTCGAACTCGCCAACCGTCAGCGGCAGCGACTCGTCCAGCATGGTGTTGATCACGTCCACGAACGGCACCCGCAAAACCGCGGCCGCCGCGCAGTCCGGGCGCATGTTGAGCACCGCGCCCATGAGCAGCCCGCCCGCGCTGCCCCCCTCGATGACGAGGCGATCCGGGGAGGTGTAGCCGCCCTTGGCGAGGTGGTCGGCCGCCGCGATGAAGTCGGTGAAGCTGTTGCGCTTGGCCATCATGCGGCCCGCGTCGTGCCAGCGCTTGCCCAGCTCGCCCCCGCCCCGGATGTGCGCGATGGCCATGCTCACCCCGCGGTCCAGCAGGCTCAGACGGTTGGAGGAGAAGCTCGCCGGGTACGGGAAGCCGTAGGCCCCGTAGCCGGTGAGCAGCATCGGGCTCGAGCTGTCCTGGATGGCCTCGGCGGGGCGGACGAGCGAGATGGGGATGCGGGTGCCGTCGGGCGCGGTGGCGTGGATGCGCTCGGACCGGTACCGCTCGGGATCGTAGCCGCCCAGCACCGGGGCCCGCTTCAGGAGAAGCAGGCGGCGGCCGGGAATGTCGTAGTCGAACACGGAGGCCGGCGTGACGAGCGACTGATAGCGCAGGCGATAGGCGCCGGCCGCGAACTCCGCGTTGGCATCGGACTCGAGCTCGTAGGTGGGCTCCGGGAATTGAACGTGGTGGTGCGCGCCGGAGCGCGCGTCGGTGACGCGCAGCCGGATCAGGCCGTCCTCGCGCTCGTGGACGACATAGTGCTCGGCGAAGACGTCCAGGTCCTCCAGCATCACGTCCTCGCGGTGAGCGATCAGCTCCCGCCAGCGGTCCGGATGCGAATCGTCGACTGGCGCGGTGACGAGCCGGAAGTTGCGGAGCCCGCCGCCGTTGGTGCGGATGTAGAAGAGGTCGCCGTCGGGCCCACGGCCGTGATCCACCTGATACTCGTGGTCCTTCTCACGCGCCAGGATCGTGCGCCACGCGCCGCCCGGCTCGGCCGCGGGACAATAGCGTGCCTCGGTGCTGGTGAAGCTGCCCGAGATCAGGAACAGGTAGGCCAGGCTGCGCGAGCGGCCGACGTGCAGCCGGAAGAGCGCGTCCCTTTCCTCGTAGAGCAGATCGGCCTCCGCCGCGCCCAGCCGGTGGCGGTGCAACCGGTACGGCCGCTTCGCCTCGTCCTCGGTGACGTAGAAGAGCGTCGCCCCGTCGGCCGCCCACGCCACCGCGCTCACTTTCTCGACGCGGTCCGGCAGGAGCGCGCCCGTCTCGAGGTCCTTCACCTGGAGCGTGTACTCCCGGAAGCCGGTCAGGTCGGTCGTGTACGCGAGCAGGCGGCCGTCGTCCCTCACGGTGGCGGCGCCCAGGGCCAGGAAGGGATGGCCCTCGGCGAGCTGGTTCAGGTCGAGCATCACCTGCTCCGGGGCCTCCAGGCTGCCCGCCTTGCGGCAGAGGATCGAGTACTGCTTGCCCTTCTCGGTGCGCGAGTAGTAGAAGTAGCCGCCTCGTCGATAGGGTACGCTCTGGTCGTCTTCCTTGATGCGCGCCAGCATCTCGGCGTAGAGCCCCTGCTGGAAGGCCTGGGTGGGCTTCATCACCGCGTCGGCGTAGGCGTTCTCCGCGGTGAGGTAGGCGGTGACCTCGGGATCGTCCTTCCGCCGCATCCATTGGTAGTCGTCGTGGCGGGTATCGCCGTGGATGACCTCGACCCTGGGCACCCGCGTGGCGACCGGGGGGGTGGGCGGCATGCCCCGCACCCTACCACAGGGCCGCCGGCTTGCGTGGGCCGGCGCCCGGTCACTACACTGGCGCGACCACGCCTATGCCGGAGCTGCCCGACGTTACCGTCTATCTCGAAGCCCTCGACGCGCGCATCCGTGGCGCCCGTCTCGAGCGGATGCGGCTGGCCAACCCCTTCGTGCTTCGCTCGGTCGATCCGTCACCCACGGACGTGGCCGGCCACACCGTGATCGGACTGCGTCGCCTCGGCAAGCGGATCGTCATCGCGCTCGACGGCGACCTCTTCGTCCTGATCCATCTGATGATCGCGGGACGGCTGCACTGGAAAGAGGCGGGCGCCAAGCTACCCGGCAAGATCGGCCTGGCTGCGCTCGACTTCTCGACGGGCACGATCACCCTCACCGAGGCGGGCTCCAAGCGGCGCGCTGCCATCCACCTGGTGCGAGGCGAGAGCGCGCTCGGCGCCCACGATCCGGGCGGCCTCGAGCTGCTCGGGGCGGACCTCGCCGGGTTCCGGGCGGCGCTCAGCCGCGAGTCCCATACCCTCAAGCGGGCGCTGACCGATCCGCGCATCCTGAGCGGCGTCGGCAACGCGTATTCCGACGAGATCCTGCATCGAGCCAGGCTCTCGCCGGTGCGGATGACGCGCCAGCTCTCGGAGGAAGAGACGGCCCGCCTGTTCCAGGCCGCGAAGACGACGCTCGCCGACTGGATCGAGCGGCTGCGCCGCCAGGCGGGCGGCGAGTTTCCGGAAGGCGTCACCGCCTTCCGCCCCGACATGGCCGTCCACGGCCGCTACGGCAAGCCCTGCCCCGACTGCGGAGCGCCGGTACAGCGCATCGTGCACGCGGACAACGAAACCAACTACTGCGCGCGCTGCCAGACCGCGGGACGCCTGCTGGCCGACCGCGCGCTCTCCCGGCTCCTACGAAAAGATTGGCCGCGCACGCTCGAAGAGCTGGAAGAACGCCGCGGAGCGGGACCGGCCTGAGGTCCTTAGGTCCTTAGAGCTCGCCCACCAGGATGTCGGCCGGCTCCACGCCCTCGAGCGTGACCCGCACCCGCCACGGGCGGGCCCCGCCTGCGCGAGCGGGAACGAGGCGATGGCGGTAGCGTTGCCGCTGCTTCCGCCGCCCACGGTGGTGCCGGTCGAGACACCGACCCCGGTGCTGACGCCGCCGCCCACCCTGCCGAAGCTGCCGATCCCGGTGTAGGCGGCCGAGACGGTGGCGCCGGGCGGCTTCACCGCGGGCTGGTAGGGCAGGCTCGACAAGGTGGAAGCGCAGGCCCCCAGCGCGACGGCCAGCAGCAGCAGCGCCCCGACCCGGCCCCGCATGAGCGGCACTATGAATCGCGCGAGCGACATCGACAACAACTCGCGAGGTTCCGCGCCGAGGGAAATGAAATCGCGCGCGGCGGACGAGGGCGCGGCTCCAGGGCACCAGCTGAGGCTTGCATCCACCCTGTCGCTACGACAGTCTTCTAGGCACGACTGTCCGACGCTCTGGTCACGATCGAGCGATCCGAGGGATCACGATGACCGGAATGCAGCCAGCATCGAAGAACGGCTGCCACTACGCTTCTGTCCGCACGGCCTCGCCACGAGGACCGGTCAGGTGACGAGCGCTAACCAGCGACGGAACGCCGAGGAGGAGCGCGTGTTCGATCCGACGCCGGGTACCGAGCGGCCATACCAGATAGACGACGAATGGAGCCGTGCCGTGTTTGCCCGCCGCACCGGACAGGTGGCCGCGTTTCTGGCGCCGCATCTGCGAGCAGGAATGCGACTCCTCGACTGCGGGTGCGGTCCCGGCTCGATCACTCTCGACCTCGCCCAGGCGGTGGCGCCAGGCGAAGCGATCGGCATCGACGTGCGAGAGGACGCCCTGGCGCATGGGCGCGCGCTCGCCCGAGAGCGAAGGATCGCGAATGTCGCGTTTCAGACGGCGAGCGTCTATCGGCTGCCCTACCCTGACGGCTCATTCGACGCGGCATTCGCGTGCGCGGTCCTCCAACACCTGGCCGCGCCGCTCGCGGCGCTCAAGGAGATGCGGCGGGTGCTGAAGCCCGGAGGAGTGATCGGCATCGTGGACGGCTCTTCGACGATCACCATTCGGTACCCGACGAGCCCTCTCCTGGAAAAGTGGGACCGGTTGCGGGCGCTCGAGCGCGAGTACAACACGGGCCGCCCGGCGGATGCGCTCCAGCTGCGTGCTCTCCTTCGAGAGGCAGGCTTCGCGCGGACTCAAGCGTCGGGCAACATGGCCACCGAAGCCGGACCGCCTGCTGGCTCGCTCGAGGAGACACGCAGAGTCGCGCAGAACCACTTGATTCGGCTGCGCGGCATGCTCGGCGAAATGGCGATTGCGCAGGGCTGGACGACGAAGCAAGAACTGGAGCAGATGGCCGAAGCCCTGATTGCCTGGGGTGAGGCTCCCGATTCGTTTTATGCCCGACCCGCCTTCACGGCGATCGGCTGGGTCTGAGCGGAGCTTCGGCCCGATGGGGCGTGAGGCAAGGAACTCCTTCAGCCATACGCGGTATCATCGCACGCGAACAGGAGGCAGCCGCATGAGCGCAGGCGAGGAAGAGCGTGTCCCCCCGGGAGCCGATCTCGAGCGATACCTGCGCGAGCTGGCGGAGTTCGTGGGGCTGAGCGAGACGGACACCGCGGCCATCCGGGCGAGCGCGCCCGCCGTGCTCAGGCACGAGGACGCGCTCACCAGCGCGCTCTACGAGCACTTCCTGCGCTTCCCGGTGACCGCGCGCTTCTTTCTGGGGCCGGACGGCGCGCCGGACCGGACGCGGATCGACCGGCGCAAGCACAGCCTCGCCCGGTGGCTGCGCGAGACGGCGCAGGCCGCGCTCACCCACGACTTCGGGTACTACCTGCTCTCGATCGGTCTCGCGCACAGCCATCGCGACTACGGCCCGGGTGGCAAGATCCCCCCGCAGTTCATGGTGGCCGCGATGAGCCTGACCCAGACCGCGCTGGCCGCGATCTTCCGCGACGAGCTGGGCGATCCGGAAAAGGCGCTCGCCGCGTCGGCGGCCTGGAACAAGCTGCTGCTGCTCCATCTGAACGTGCTGCTGATCGGCTACCTGCTGCCGCAGCCGACGACGCCCCGGGAGCCGGCCGGCCCCCGGGGCGCCGCGTGACCTGCGAGGCCTACTCGGCCTTGTGGGTCAGCGTGATGCCCATCCCCTTGGCGGTTTCCTCGTACTTGGCGATGGACTCGTCGTGCTTGCCTGCCTGGTGCAGCGCGTCCCCCTCGGCGGCCAGCATCTTGGCCTTGCAGGAGGCCTCGTCCAGCCGAGCGTCCGCGGCGGCCATCACCTGCTGGTGCAGGAGCGGGTACTCGTGGGCGAGCGCCGGGGTCACGGAACGGAAACCACGGAGCCGCGCGGACGCGATCAGGCGCGAGGAGGAACGCGATCGGACGGTGAGCCGAGTCCAGCCGGCCGCGACGGGATCGTCGGCGACGGGAAGCCACGCCACTCGGGGGCGGGGCGGCGCCGGGCGCTCGGCGGAGGGGGCCACCACGTCGGCCGAGGCGGGCGGGCGCAGGCCGTCATCGTCCTCGGCCTGCTCGGAGAGATCGGCGATCCACACGCCGTCGGCCACCAGGTCGGCGGCCAGCGGAATCAAGACCCCACCTGCAGCCGGCCCCAGAGCGCCGCGGTCGGCATGGGCGCATCCTGGGTGCGGCTCCGCCGCGTGTCAAGGTATCTCACGCGCTGGCCGCTCGCGAGCGCCGCGGTCAGATTGACAGCGGGCAGGCGTCGCCGCATAGTGAGCCCACGACATCAAAGGGAGCCCTCATGGCGAAGCCGACCACGGTCCGGGAGCTGCGCGACAGCGGGTACCGTACCAAGTCCGTCAAGCAGGAGCTACGCGACAACCTCATCGCCCGCCTCCGTCGCGGCGACGACCTCTTCCCGGGCATCGTGGGCTACGAGCAGACCGTCGTCCCCCAGATCGAGAATGCGGTCCTGAGCGGCCAGGACATCGTCTTCCTGGGCGAGCGCGGCCAGGCCAAGACGCGCATGGCCCGCCTCCTGGTGGGCCTCCTCGACGAGGAGATGCCCGCGCTGGCCGGCTGCGAGATCAGCGACGAGCCCTTCGCCCCGATCTGCTCGGCCTGCCGCCAGCGGGTGGCCGAGCAGGGGGACCGCGCCGCGGTCGCGTGGATCCCCCGCGACCGCCGCTATGGCGAGAAGCTCGCCACCCCCGACATCACGATCGCCGACCTGATCGGGGAGGTGGATCCGATCAAGGTGGCGGAGGGCCGCTATCTCTCCGACGAGCTCACCATCCACTACGGCCTGCTGCCGCGCACCAACCGGGGCATCTTTGCCCTCAACGAGCTACCCGATCTCGCCGAGCGCATCCAGGTGGGCCTGCTCAACATCATGGAGGAGCGCGACGTGCAGATCCGCGGCTACAAGGTGCGGCTGCCCATCGACCTCTACGTGGTGGCGAGCGCCAACCCCGAGGACTACACCAATCGCGGTCGCATCATCACGCCGCTCAAGGACCGCTTCGGCTCGCAGATCCGCACCCACTACCCCAAGCGGGTCGAGGACGAGATCGCCATCATGGAGGCGGAGCGCACCGCCTTCGCCGACTCCGGGCTCGAGACGCGAACCCCCGAGTTCATGAAGCAGCTCGTGGCCGAGGTGACCCATCTGGCCCGTCGCTCGCCCGATATCAGCCAGCGCTCCGGGGTGTCGGTTCGGGTGACGATCTGCAACTACGAGAACCTCCTGTCCAACGCGGTCAAGCGCGCGATCCGTCTCGGGGAGGCGGTGGCCGCTCCGCGCGTCAGCGACCTCGGTGCCATCACCGCCTCGACCGGCGGCAAGATCGAGCTGGAGAGCCTGGGCGACGCGGGCGAGGACAAGGTGCTCTCCAAGATCATGCAGCGGGCCGTGCTCAACGTGTTCAACCGGAGCTTCACCTCGGGCGAGCTGGACGAGGTGGTGGGGGCCTTCCAGGACGGGCTCAAGATCGAGGTCTCCGACTCGATGCCCGCCGACCTCTACCTGCGTCATCTCGGCCAGGTGCGCCCGCTGCAGGCCGCGGTGCGCAAGCTCGGGGCCCAGGATCCGGCCAGCGTGGCCGCCGCCGTGGAGTTCGTGCTGGAGGGGCTGCACCTGAGCAAGAAGCTCAACAAGGACGTGCAGGCCGGCCAGGCGCGCTACCGGGTGGCGTGAGGCCCTAGTGCCACCGCCGAGCTGGTATTCACGCTGGGACGGCACCCAGCGACTCGACGACCTCGACGCCGACCAACTGCTCGAGGCCATGTCCGACGACCTCCTGTCGGACGGCGACCCGTGGAGCGCTCTGCGCCGCCTCTTCCAGCGCGGCGCCCGGAACCCGGACGGGGCCAACCTGCCCGGCCTCCAAGATCTGCTCAACCGGCTGCGCCGGCAGCGCCAGCAGCAGCTCGACCGCTACGATCTGTCCTCGGTGCTCGACGACATCAAGCAGAAGCTCGACAACATCCTGAAGACGGAGCGCGAGGGCATCGAGCGCCGGGTGACCGACGCGCAGCAGCGGGCCCAGCGCGGCGAAGCCCCCGAGTCGTTCCGCCAGGCGATGGAGAAGGCCGCCGCCGAGCACAAGCAGACCCTCGACGAGATGCCCCCGACCCCGGCCGGCCGCATCCAGGGCCTGCAGAACTACGAGTTCATGGATCCGGACGCGCACCGCATGTTCTGGGAGCTCATGAAGGGCCTCCAGCAGCAGATGCTCCAGCCCTTCCTCTCGAACATGCAGAAGGCGCTCGGCGGCATGACGCCCCAGGATCTCGAGCGGATGCGCGAGATGCTCCGCGATCTCAACCGCATGCTGCAGGACCGCGCCGAGGGACGCGAGCCGGATTTCGAGGCCTTCAAGCAGAAGTGGGGCGATCAATTCCCGGGCACGCAGAACCTCGACCAGCTCCTCGAGCAGATCGCCCAGCAGACCGGCCAGATGCAGTCGCTGCTCGGGAGCATGTCCCCGGGGCAGCGCCGCCAGCTCCAGGACATGATGCAGTCGCTCTTCATGCAGGACGAGCGCCTGGAGGCCGAGCTGCGCCAGCTCGGCATGAACCTGAGCCAGCTCCTGCCGCCGCCGGACGGGCGCCGCTACAACTTCCGCGGCGACGACGACCTCACGATGAAGCAGGCCATGGAGCTGATGGACGAGCTCCAGCAGCTCGACCAGCTCGAGCGGCAGCTCCAGAAGGTGCGCGATCCCAACGACCTCGAGAAGATCGACCCGCAGCAGGTCGAGCAGCTCCTCGGCGAGGAGGCCAAGCGTGACCTCGAGCGCCTCCGTGAGATGACCAAGAAGCTGGAAGAGGCGGGCTACCTCGAACGCAAAGGCGACCGGCTGGAGCTGACCGCGCGGGCCATCCGCAAGATCGGCGACAAGGCCCTCCGCGACATCTTCGCGCACCTCAAGCGCGACCGCTTCGGCGGCCACGAGCTGGAGCGGCGGGGCGCGGGCGGCGACCGCACCGACCAGGCCAAGCCCTACGAGTTCGGCGACCCGTTCCTGCTCGAGCTGCGCGAAACGCTGATGAACGCAGTGGAGCGGAACGGCGCGGGCGTGCCGGTGCGGCTGCAGCCCGACGACTTCGAGGTGGTGCGCACCGAGACCCAGACCCAGGCCGCCACCGTGCTCATGCTCGACATGAGCCGCTCCATGATCTTCAACGGCTGCTTCCTGCCCGCCAAGAAGGTGGCGCTCGCCCTCAACGCGCTCATCCGCGGCCAGTTCCCGCGCGACAGTCTCTACATCGTGGGCTTCTCGCTCTACGCGCGCGAGTTCAGCGCGGCCCAGCTTCCCCACCTGGCCCCCGGCGAGTGGAGCGTGGGCACCAACATGCACGCGGGCTTCATCCTCGCCCGCCAGCTCCTGGCCCGGCACACGGGGGGCAACCGGCAGGTGATCATGATCACGGACGGCGAGCCCACCGCGCACATGGAGGGCACCGAGCCCGAGTTCGCCTACCCGCCGACGCGGCGCACCATCCAGGAGACCCTCAAGGAAGTGCAGCGCTGCACGCGCGACGGCATCACCATCAACACCTTCATGCTGGAGCAGAGTCACGCGCTGACCGCCTTCGTCGAACAGATGACCCGCATCAACCGCGGCCGCGCCTTCTTCGCGACCTCCGATCGTCTCGGCGAGTATGTGCTCGTGGACTTCGTCCGCGCCAAGCGTCGGACCGTCTCCTAGCCGCTCCGCCCGATGGGGGACACCGCGACCGTCGTGCTGCTCGTGCGTCACGGCCTGACGCCCACCACCGGGGTCAAGCTGCCCGGCCGCGCCCCGGGCCTGCACCTCTCCGACGCGGGCCGGCGCCAGGCCGAGATCGCCGCCGCGCGCATCGGCAAGCTCCCGAAGGTAGCGGCGGTGTACAGCTCGCCCATCACCCGAGCGCGCGAGACCGGACTGCCCATCGCGCGGATCCGCGGGCTCGCGCTCCGGATAGACCGCGACCTGGCCGAGCTCGACATCGGCGAGTGGACGGGACTGAGCCTCAAGCAGGCCGCGCGCCGCCCGGAGTGGGAGACCGTGCAGCGCAATCCGAGCAATTTCCGATTTCCCGACGGGGAGTCGTTCCCCGAGATGCAGACGCGGATGACCTCCGCCCTCGGCAAGATCGTGGCCCGGCATCCGGGGCAGATCGTGGTGGCGGTGTCGCACGCCGATCCGATCAAGGCGGCGGTGGCCCAGGCCCTCGGCACGCCGCTCGACCTCTTCCAGCGCATCATGATCGCGCCCTCCTCGATCACCGCGGTGGCCTACCGGCGTGGCGGCCCCGCCGTCCTCACCGTCAACTCCCTCGCCGGTGATCTCGCCTGGCTGGGCGGCAAGGCATGAGCGATAACCCGTCCTTCGAGATCGACTCCCCCGACCACTTCACCGCGGGGGCGATCGGCCCCCCCGGCCAGCGCGTGTTCTACCTGCAGTCGCGGGAATCCGGGCGCGTCATCACCCTGAAGGTGGAGAAGGAGCACGTGCGCGCGCTCGCGGAGTACCTGGGCGGCCTGCTGGCCCGCGTGAAGGGGGCGGCCGCCCCCGCGGGGGGCGACGCCGACCTGCTCGAGCCGGTGGAGGCCTCGTGGGACGTGGGCTCGCTGGCGGTGGGCTACGACGAGGGCCAGGACCGCGTGGTGGTCGAGGCCAGCGAGCTGCAGGAGGAGGCGGAGGAGGAGAACGCGCCGGTGCCGGAGCCGGCCATGGCTCGCTTCCGCATCACCCGCGCCCAGGCGGCGGCCTTCGTCGAGCGCGCCAACGACCTGATGAAGGGCGGCCGACCCACCTGCCCCGTTTGCAGCCGGCCCATGGACCCGGAGGGCCACGTCTGCCCCCGCGCCAACGGCCACGTCACCCACTAGAGATGTCGGGGGGAGCGGATCCCGCCATCGCGCTCGACCTGCTGACCCGCGGCGCAGTCACCCTCAAGGGCCGCATGCCGAGGAGTAGCAACGCGACCTTCCTCGTCGAGCTGGCCCTCGATGGGACCACCGCGCTGGCCGTGTACAAGCCCGAGCGCGGCGAGCGGCCGCTCTGGGACTTTCCGCCCGGCCTGTTCCGCCGCGAGATCGCCGCGTACCTGCTCTCGGAAGCGCTCGGCTGGGGGCTCGTGCCGGCGACCGCGCCGCGCGAGGGGCCCTACGGAGACGGGTCGCTCCAGCTCTTCGTGCCGGCCGACTTCCGCCACCACTACTTCACGCTGCTCGAGCAGGCGGAGCACCGCGAGGCCCTGCAGCGCATCTGCCTCTTCGATCTCGTGGTCAACAACGCCGACCGCAAGAGCGGCCACTGCCTCTACGTGCCCGACGATCGGATCTACGCGATCGACAACGGCCTCACCTTCCACGCGGAGTCCAAGCTGCGCACCGTGATCTGGGACTTCGGTGAGGAGCCGATCGCGGCCGCCCTGCTCGACGACGTGCGCCGTGTGGTGGACGACGGCCTGCCGCGCGCCCTGGCCGACCTGCTGGATCCCGACGAGCAGCGCGCGCTCAAGCGCCGCGCCCGCGGCCTCCTCAGATCAGGCCGCTTCCCGGTGGATCAGAGCGGCCTCCGCTACCCCTGGCCCCTGATCTGATTTCCCCTCTCCACTCTGGGGAGAGGGCTAGGGTGAGGGGGCCTTACCGGCCCCGGCGCCGGCGGTTGTGCGAGTCGCCATGGATGACGTCGCACCAGCGGCGATTCTCGTCGCCGCCCGCCTCGGCGCTCCCGGTCAGCATCGCGTCCGATAGGACCCGCGCGTCGTCCACGCCTTCACGCATCGGCATGTGGACATTGCACCACTGGACTTCCAGGATCTCCAGCAGGGCATCGGCGTCCGGCTCGCAGGCGGGGCAGTAGGCGCGGGCAATACGGGGGGTTTCGGCCGGAATGTCACTCAAGGCAAGGCACCACGACGGGCGACTGGGGGACTTCCTCGCGAGTGTCGAGCTATGGCAACCTCCTGTTCGGCGTTCCGAACCAGGCTCGAGGCTCACGATCATTCTACACAGGGGATAATTTCGCTCCTAATTCTGCGGGACTCCCCCCTGCCCACATGCTGCGCGGGGGTCTACAGAAAGGTCGGGTCGGGTGGGAGGCGGAGGAGGTAGCGGGCCACCGTCTCCAGGTGGGCCTGGCGCCCCTGGAGCTGCTGGGTCACGGTGTGGATGTCCCGGAAGCGACGCCCGAAGGCCTGCTGGCGAAGATGGCGCTCGACCTGGCCGCGTGATGGACCGTGTCCACCACCTGGTTGGCCTGGTGGATGCCGTAGGTGGAGGCCAGCCGGATCTGGACCCGCTGCTCGAGGGTGAGCGGACTCCCCGAGCGGCTCACGTCGGCCTGGGCCACCTGGAACTGCACGACCGCGCTGTCTCGAACCAGACGCGAGAAGCCGGCCGCGCAGAGGCTGCCCGACGGGAAGCAGTTGCGCGGGCCCGGGTGACGGCGCTCGGCGGGGTTGTCCCGCGACACCGTGAGCGGCCGGCGGCCTGGGTTTGCTCGCTCAGGTCCTCGAGCAGAACCTCGAGCGCGCGAGCCCTCTCGAGCGGGCCCGCCGTCGCGCGCAGGTCCGTTTAGTCCACTCCGAAGTCGTAGACCTTGCCCGAGCCCGCTCCGAAGCCGGTGGCGAGAATGAAGCCGTACTCGCCGGGCGGGAGCGGCGCGGCCGGCGTCACCCGGTAGAAGCCGCGCG
>Ga0207684_10000994_pt1 | contig 31792 bp, 27 predicted proteins | sample KBSK5501metaG_FD_184342 | JGI IMG/M metagenome (GOLD analysis project Ga0207684, IMG submission 184342) | Corn, switchgrass and miscanthus rhizosphere microbial communities from Kellogg Biological Station, Michigan, USA - KBS K5-50-1 metaG... | ecosystem: Host-associated > Plants > Roots >... | reverse complement strand
TCTAATTTGAGTGAAGCAGCTCCTGGGAATGTAAGAGAGAACTGGCGGGCTAAAGGTGTGCTCTGCGAGGAAACAGCGGATACCCGATCGATTGTGTGTCGGAAGTCGGTAACAGGGCAGCGTTCTAACCAACTGAACTACGTCCCCACTCGCCAAATCAACAAGATACGCAATCGCCAGTGTTCATGCGGCATTGTGCAGTTTGCATAAAATGCCCAATCTGCTCAGGGCGACCCAGATTGCTTCTACTCGGGTCAAAACCGCTAATAAACCGCCAATAAGAAACTGAGCAAATCGTCGTCACAGAAACATCCTAACAGCTTCTCGCAGAACGCGAAAGACCACGTCCCCAACTAGGCTTCCGTTTGCTGGCTCGCTCAGCGCGGCCCAACAAGTGTCTCGGGTCCGATTTTCATCGTGACGTCATGGTTACGAACGTCTTTGTTGAATTTGAAATCGGTCGGAGCAGTACCCGTGACAAGCCGCGCTCCACGACTGAACGTCAAGTCCTCGAATGCCCATTGAATGAAAACCAAAAGCCGATTCCGGAAGGTGACGAGATTCACCACGTGCATACAGGCCCACACGATCCAGGCAAGGAAGCCTGAGAGATGAACCCCGGAGGCATTAGCCACTGCCGCCCAGCGTCCGATCACTGCAAGTGAGCCCTTGTCGGAGTACTGAAAGGGAGCGAGTTCCGGCTGACGTTTCACTTTGCACAAGATTGCCTTGGCCGCATACTGCCCTCCTTGCACGGCCACTTGCGTCACTCCCGGCAAGGGCTTTCCCTGCGCGTCGACAGAGCAGGCAAGGTCCCCGACGACATAGATATCAGGATACTTCGGAATCGTCAGGTCGGGTTCTACCTTGACTCTTCCTGCTTTGTCAGTTTCAGCATTCGCGCGGCGAGCGAGAATTTGTCCAAGTGAAGAGGCCTTAATGCCACCGGCCCAAATCACTGTCTTCGCAGCGATGTGATTTAGATTTTCTCCGCTCTCAATTGTCAGTCCTTCCTTATTAATGTTCTTCACCATCACACCGCACTTTACGCTCACCCCAAGCTTCACAAGAGACCGAGTCGCCCTCTCGGCCAGGTCTTCTGGAAACGACACGAGCACTCTAGGCGCTCCATCCAGCAAAATGACTTGGCTTTCTTCCGGACGAATGGAGCGAAAATCATCTTTGAGCGTTTGTCGCGCGATCTCGGCAATGGCTCCAGCGAGCTCGACACCGGTGGGCCCAGCCCCAACAATTACAAACGTCAGCCACTCACGGCGCTCAACTGGATCCGTGATCCGCTCTGCGACCTCGAAGGCGTAGAGAATCTTGTGGCGGACAAGTGTGGCTTCTTCGACGTTCTTCAAACCTGGAGCCCATACCTGCCACTCGTCATTGCCGAAGTACGAAGTTTGCGAGCCGGTTGCGACAATTAGCGAGTCGTAGGGGAGAACTGCGCCATCAGCTAGGACTACCTGCTTCGAATCAGCGTCAATGTCCTCCACCGAACCCAGAAGGACACGGGTATTCTTTTGCTTGCTGAGCACGCTTCGCAGTGGGGCTGAAATCTGTCCGGGCGACAGTGAGCCGGTCGCAACTTGACCAAGAAGGGGCTGATAAAGATGGTAATTACGACGATCGATTAAGGTCACGTCAAACAAGTCTGACTTCAGCGTCTGGGCGGCACGAAGCCCGCCAAACCCGCCACCGACTATGATCACTCGCCACGGACGATTCCGCGATATTTCTTGTTTCATACTTGTCTCCGTTCTGTGCACATCCTCAGAAATTAGAAGTTGATGTCGTGCGCAGACCATGGCTGTATTCCGCGGCATCACTTGCGTCCGATCAATGCCGGAAGAATCGGGGTTATTTGGAGCTGAAGATTCCACTTCGGACCATTGACTTGTGGACGCACGGCGTAGTACTGGGCCTGCACGTCGAACTTCACCGGCAAGGGCCCGAGTTTGCGCAGCTTTCCGACTTGCAAGCCCACCGGAAATGCTAGTTTGTTACCTCTCGAGGCTTCCCAGTCCACAGACATACTGGGATTTGTTCCCAGGCTCCATCCGTTTGAGTACACGTGGACAAAGGCGTAGTACAACAACATATGGCTGGTCTTTCGACCGTCACCGCCGACCGAGAACCACTGTTGCGGAAACACGTAAGTTATAAAGTTCTTGCCTTGATACCCAACCGCAGCGGCGGGTCCGACCTGCCATTTGTTCTCGCCGATCAGAGAATTCGTTGCAGTCGGAAAGATAAACGACGGGCCGGCAGCAAGCAGCCAGTTACCTACCAGCTTGGGGCCAGGCGATAGGGCAAGCGCGAGCACTGTATCGCCGAACGCTGTCACACGTTTGTCTTGTCCGCTTTGGTCGAGGAATGGCGTCGTGCTGAACATCTGTATTATCGGGCGCGTGATCAGGTTCCAGTCATCACTCAGTTTCACCGACATTAGGGGCTGAAACTGAAGATTGCTCTGGACTCGGTTCCCATTGTTAGCAGGCATCCCTATCCAGTTGGTATTCTGCTGAACCTGCATAAGCCAAGCGTTGGCGAGTGGATTAGCTGCTTGCTTGCTGGCTTCGGCTGCGGAGTCGTTCTCAGCCGCCGACGGCTCGTGAGCGGTCAATTCCTGTGCTTGCGCGATACCTGAGCTCAGGCAGGCGAAGATGAGCGCCACGGCGAGAATGGTCCTTATGATGAACCGGGCGAATTGAACAACGCATACCGTCATGATTCCCCTCATTTCCGTGGATTGCCCCTATGATCGATGGGCCCTCTTGCGCTTTGCTTTTTGCTTTCGCCTTCGACTACACGCCTTGGACAATTACGAGTTCCGAGTCAGCCGTGGCTTGGCGCAGCGCCTTTGGCTCGGCGTATTCTGGCGACGCCCACCACTCTCGCGCCTGCTCCATGCTGGGAAACTCGGCGATGATTAGCCGTTCGCGCGGCCACTCTCCCTCGAGAACAATGGGGCCGCCGCGCGCAACCAATCGCGCACCATACTTCGCCATTGTTGGCAGCAGCATCCGTCTGTAATCCTCGAACCGAACCGCATCTTTGATCGTAAGACTTGCAATGACATACGCCGACATGTGTTCCTCCTTTATCGCGTGATCGATGATTTTGCCGTACGAAGTCCTTGAAACTGGCTCCCACGTTGTTTTCTGTTCCGACTGAGAAGCGTAATCCCAGCCGCGAGCAGCCAAATTGCGTGCACTCCAGCAACTACTGTGACTGCATCAAGCAAGGTCAGAGTGAATAGAAAAATCGCCCCTAGCGCCGCAAATACGACTGCTAACGGAAGCACCACATATCCAAAGAGTCCGCGCCGCACCTGCGAGCTGAGAGAGAAAATCCCCAATGGCAGGAAGAGAACTGGAGCTAACATCAGCCAATAGCCGCCTAAAATGATCTTTGCGATTAGAAAAGTGATAATCATTTGCTTTAGTCCTTTCGCCTGGCACCGTCCCACGGTTTTCAGGCTCTCGAAAGATTCTTGAAAAACTCGCTTTAGTTGGTCGAATGTCGTTTTTCCTGAACTATGCCGCGCCGAACGCTTCGGCGCGGCTGCTGGACTTCAATCCGGCTTTTTTCACCACTAGTCCCGCGAAAGAACTGCGCACCTGCGAGAAAACGACAAACCATAGCACCGTGACGACAATGGCGGGCGCAATGTTGTCTGAGTCCAAAAACATGTGGAAGCTCAGGATATTCACGATCACCGGTCCGAGCAGCGTCAGTGCGAGCGGCACGTAGCGGTTGCTGAGCAGCAGCGCGCCGCCGATGAGTTCCGTTCCGAAGGCGATCACGTAGTAGTGCGACCCTAATAAAGCTCCCATGAACTGTCCCGCGAGACCCGGCACTGACGGACTCGGGAAAAAATGTAGAAACGCGTTGAGGCCAAAGACCGTGAAAACGAGGCCCAGCAACACCCTGGCGATGACAAAGATGTACTTCATTGTTTTCTCCTTTTATTTATGCAGATCGATCAATTTCCGAACGTAAGTCGACATTTCCAAGCGTCAGGCGGCTCGGTCGCCGCCTCCGCTTTTAGGGTGTGTCCTGCTTGGTCGAGGCTTCCATGCTGTGCGCATGGTGAGCATCATGTGTACCGCCCATCGCCTTGTCGTGGAGAGTCTGGTATGTGCGCTCTCTGGCGGCGGCCTCCTCCGTGGTCAGGTGCAGCGGCTGGGGCGGCTTTTCATAGCTGTCATATTCGTACCCGAGCGGCGCAGTGCGATCGGTCATGCTGACCGGCAGATCCGCGCGCTTGCCGCTTCTGTCTCCGTACGAGAACTTGCGATTGAGGTATCGGGGATCGGTAGGATTCTTATTCCCGAGCCGGTTCCAGCTTTCCCAGAGGCGATCGATGTTGGCGTGATGCAGATAGAACATCGGGTCAGCGCCGACGGTGGAGAAATCGGCCATGTCGCCCCCGAGGCCAATATGAGTAAAGAAATGAGGGTTTATGTCCAGCCTGGGATTGAACCCGAGGTTGCCGTTGGGCCCATCGATGTAAAACTTCTCGTTGAGGGCGTCTAGGTTGATCCAGTCCTTGAACGGTGTATCGATGCGTCCGCCGCCATTGACCCAAAACCAGCGCGTACCGTCATACAGCGGGCTGCCTGGGACACGGAACACGGCTGGCACGACCAAGTCAGCTTCGTTGCCGGTGATTGGGTTCCAATAGGGAAGCGTAAAGTCCTCGTCGTGCAGGACCTCGCGAATGACCCCCTCGAACTGAATAAGCATCAGTCGATGCCAGGGGAGGAAGAACCACTGTTGAAACTGCTCTGGGTCGGAAGGGTTGGTAGCGTGGGCTTGGCAGCCGTCCCACACCGCCTCGGCATCGGCTTGAACCTCCTTCGGGAGAGTGGCGATGATCTCTGCTTTCTTTTTCATGGAGAGATCCCAGAGCGCTGCCGGGTAGCCCTTGACCCAGTGTGTGTACCACCACCACGTCCATGAATGCTCATCGGAGTCCGGCAAGGTCTTCATGATCTCGACCGCCTGCGCATATTTCGCGAGCATCACCTGGCCTTCGGGACTGTTCACGTTGTAGCGTATGTACGGCCTCTTCCCTCCGGAAGAAGCCGTGCCTACGCTGTTCGAGCCCTGGCTCGAAATCGCGCTTACGTTCTTCAGACGAGCGGAAGAAGAAGTCGCGCTTACGTTGTTGACAGCAGCGGAAGAAGGAGCAGCAACCACATTCTTTGCACCCGTGGTAGGGGGCGCTTCTTCCTTCTTCGCACCCGTCGCAGGAGGCGGGAAGAAGAAATTCAGCTCCAGGACATCATGTTGTCCGGTGTGGACTTCGAGCCGCGGGTCCTGGAACGACAACGCACCTGCGGACTGAATCATGCCGCTGACGAGATGAAATTCGTTACCGATCACCGCGCCGGCGATACCATGCCGCGGCATTGACATTGGTGGCAGCGAGATCCATGAATTGGTGGCCGGTTCGTACGCCTCGACGGCACGAAATGCTCCGACGAGCTCTTTCGTAGTCACCTCGCCACCCGCTATGTAGATCCTGCGGCCATCTGTGCCCGTCGCGCCGCCGCTGCGAGGCGTCGGCATCCGTTCTTTCGGAGCACTCCACATATCACTTACGGGGCTGTACTCCTCCACCACATCCGTGTTGGTAGCGGACAGGATGAAGGCGTGGCCGGTGCGGCCGCCGATGACGTAGATCTTGCCGTTTACCTCGGCGGCGTACGCGTGATTGCGCGCCACCGACATCGGCTTGCGGCTCTCCCACTTATTCGTGGCCGGATCAAAAACCTCGTTAGTGGTGAGAACCAGAGATGGTCCGAAGAACGTGAAGTATGGGTCCTTGGAACCTGCCACCGTGGTTGCGCCGCCGATGACGTAAATCTTGCCGGCGACTTCAACCGCTACGCCAGCGCCGCGTTTCGTCGGTACCGGAGCCAGCGACTTCCATGAGTCGGCCGCCGGATCGTACTCCCACGTGTCGGCGATGGGTTCCCACGCGCCGCCGGTCGGGATCTGGGTGTCCTTTGGAGGCACGAAACCGCCGATCACATAAATCTTTCCGTTCGCAGTGGCTAAGGCAGCATGGTGGGCCAACCGCGGCATCCCTTTTTTCTCAGCCCATTTGTCGGTAGCCGGGTCGTACTCGTAGTTGAGACCCGCAGCCTTACCTTCATCCCAGCCGCCGATCACGTACATTTTGCCGTTGAGGGCAACACCATAAAGTTCTTCATCCGGATACGGGAATGGTGCGGCCTTCTTCCAGGGGTTTATTGGCATCTGAGCCAGCGCGGCAGTGCAGAAAACCAGGCTGGCGAACAGGGCAAGCAGTGCAGTTCGTCGTTGTAGCAGTTTTGACATACAAGTCTCCTTATTGAGTGTTGGATAGAAATCAGGTTCTTATCTTCTCGATGGCATTCTGAAGATCAGGCCAAACATTAAGTAGTGAAGGTCTTTGATTCCGTTTGTGCTTTCCCACATGTAGGATGGCTGAAACGACACGTGCTTCTCGATGGGCACGGTGACGCCAGTCCATGCTCGGTTTTTCGTCCACCCGCTTCCCTGGTCGTAAAAGGCTTCGTAGGACGCGAAAGGTTTCCAGATGTGGCCTCCAACCGCAAGGGGATACGCGATCGCGATCCGATTGCGATAGCGGTTGATCTCTTTTTCTGGAAGAGATTTTCCGGCATATACATATGCTGGAAGAAACCTTCTGACATACATGTTGCGCTCGGAGATTTCAAACTTGTGGAACGAGAACATAACCGTCCCGTCAATCCGAAATTGGTGCTCCTGGACAGTGCGAGTAAACCCTGGCGAGCGATTCGCGAGTTCATTAAGCCCGTCTGGCGGGACCGAGTAATACAGATAGCTGGGAGTGATCGAAAGAAACTTTGTCGCGCGAAAAGTGGCGTCAAACTGTCCTGACGGTGCTTTCAATTCGCCGATGTAAAACCCATAGAATTTAAGATCGATCCGCTGTTGCACAGGAGCAATCAACTCTGCCCAGCCCGTGGGCGCCACTACCGAGCCACTTCCCCGTCCACTGGGTACGTCTACTTCTTGGGCAATGCACCGCCCGCCAAGAAAAACGAGCCACAACACCAGAACAGTTGGCACTACTTGCTGCGCAAATTTTGTAAATCCTCGCATGGCTTCTCCTAACCCGGATGCGTTGTGTCAACGCTCCTGATTGGTTTACGAATCTTTAGGAGGACCTGTGATGGTGGATGGAATTGCCACCCCATTGATCCCGCTCACGACCGGATTTGATTGCGACGACGTCCAGTCGTGACGCTAATGGCAAAGGCAATCGGCGCGCCAAAGTTATGCCAGGGCTAAGTGCTGGATTTCATTGCTCGCCACGCAATCTGTCGGCGGGATCGCAATGCCGCTGCCCTTATATGGGCAGTCGCTTTTGGGCAGCTGGTGGGAACTCCAATAGTGCCGCACCACGGGCAGGCGGACCGCCACTGGGTCAGCAGTTGTAGTCGCAACATGCACCCGTGCAGGTCAAATCACGGTGTGCTCGCGCTTCGCCCAGTGATGGTTGGAGTCTCCTCAGGTTCACGATGTTTTGGAGGCTCGCCATAGCGCATATCGATGCATGGCAAGTCGCTGTCTTTATTGCACGCAGGGCTGAATCGGCGGATACTTGACGCTCAACCGCGCTGCCTGCGGCCGTGGCAGTATTCGGTCATCCATCCATTAGAATCGACTACGCTCGCGACAAAGGGTGTGAATTTATTGGCGGGCCAGTGAATTGCAGGAGAGCTCCAGAGCCATGACAATGACCGATGATCGATATCGAACTCTACTGGGTGCATTCAGTGCAGTGGCCGATCAGCCCACCGTCAAAGCTGTTCTGCATAGCCTGCGTGGCGTTCTGGCAAGCACGTCCAAGTTGCATGGAGTGGAACTGTATCTATTGAGTGGTGATGGACAAACCCTGTCTAGCTTCGAGTTTGATCGAGATGAAGACGCGCCGGCGATTAACGTCGGGGCCAAGCTATTACGCATTGGTGCCGTGGCGAGAGTGCTCGATGAACAGAAGCCGGTCTTCATCCCGGACCTGGCGCAAGAAATGTTGAAGCATCCTGATCTGGCCACGTTTGCACCCGAGGTTGTAGGGCGGAGCACATATCTTTTTCCCGTCTCTACATTTCAGAAACAGTTCGGCATTCTTTCGACACCAAAGTTGCCGGGCCAGCAATTCGCTCAGGAGGATGTCGAACTTCTTGGTTCTCTGGCGTCGCACGTAGCGGTTGCGCTCGAATGTGCCTTTGCGAAGGATCGCGCAGAGCAGTACCAGCGTGAACTCGCGAGCGAGCGCGACCGCCTTCGCCTGGTGCTCGAAATCAACAACCATGTTGCCAAGCTAGACATTAATGACGTGCTTCGCTCCGCGAGTGCATCGATCCGTTCGTATTTCGTGAGTGACTTCACCGCCTTCTGGATCCTCGATAAAGACTCGAGCGAGCTCCGCGGAGTCGGTCTGGACTTTCCCATCAGCAAAGGCGCCATATCGGAAACTGCATCGGCCGACTTAAACGCAGAGGATTTTGAAAAGCTCCGTGCACGGCGTGCTGACATCTTGACGACAGTGGATTTCGAGAACTTGCCGGCGTCGTTCGCAAGCTCGTTGAGAGCAGAGTCGATCTCATCGTTGGCTCTGGTTGCGCTCACCACAGGAAGCGGTCCGATCGGTTTACTAGCGGTGGGCAGCCGCAAGGCCGATGCGTTCGGACAAAAAGACCTGGATCTCCTGTCACAGATTGCTATCCAGATATCGCTCGCGCTGGATAATGCGCTTGCCTATGGGCGCCTGAACGCATCCGCAGCCCGCTTGGAAGACGAGCGGCTCTATCTCGAAGCAGAAATAGAATCCGAGTACAACTTTGAGGATATCGTTGGCAAGAGTGCCGCCATCCGCAAGGTGCTGGATCAAGTAGCCATCGTGGCGCCCACCAGTTCCACTGTGCTGCTGCACGGCGAAACTGGTACGGGCAAGGAACTGGTCGCCCGGGCCATTCATAATCGCAGCCCGCGCCGTGCGCGAACATTCGTCCGCCTGAACTGTGCGGCCATTCCTTCGGGACTGGTGGAGAGCGAATTGTTCGGTCATGAAAAGGGTGCCTTCACCGGAGCGCTGATCCAGAAGCGCGGCCGCTTCGAATTGGCTGATCACGGCACTCTGTTCCTCGATGAAATCGGCGATATTACGATGGACTTGCAGCCCAAGCTCTTGCGCGCTTTGCAGGAGCGGGAGTTCGAACGTCTGGGAAGCACAAAGACGCTTCATGTGGATGTTCGCTTAATCGCGGCCACGCATCGCAATCTGGAAGGAATGATCCGCAACAATCAGTTTCGCGAAGACCTTTTTTACAGGCTGAATGTGTTTCCGATCGAAATCCCGCCGCTTCGTGACAGACGCGAGGACATTCCGCTCCTGGTGCATTTCTTTGTGTCACGGTTGTCCCGCACAATGCAGAGACGTATTCGGTCAATCCCGAAACAAGCGATGGGGGCATTAATCGCTTCCGACTGGCCGGGTAATATTCGCGAGCTCGAGAACTTCATTGAGCGCTGCGTGATTCTCACGCAGGGGGACGAATTGAACGTGCCTCGGACCGAGCTGAGGAGATCTGCTCAACGTTCAGTGGTTTCTGCTGTTTCCACATTCGAGCAAGTCGAGCGGCAGGCCATTCTCGATGCGTTGAAAAATGCATCCGGAAAGATTGCAGGCAAAGGAGGCGCAGCAGAGCGCCTCGGTCTAAAGAGAACTACACTTCAGAACAAGATGAACAGGCTAAGCATCACTCGCGCCGATTACCGGGCCTGACCGCATGCGGGCTATTGCCCCACATTTGTTTCTGCTCATTCTGGAACGCCCTCTATTCTCAATCAGTTAGAAAGAGAACTCCCGGCATAGTAACTGCAATTCCTATTGGCCCGCCCCTCGAGGACGGGTCCAAATCCATCGGGAGTTCACAAATGCTGCGCGTCATAACGAGCCACACAGTCGACATTCTGACCTTCAAACTCGAAGGCCGACTAACCGGCGAGCGAGCTGAACAAGTCCGTACGCTCGTCATCCGAAGCAACGCCGAAATGAGACTTATAGTTGATATCACGGAGTTGATGTTTGTCGACGCCCTCGGGGAAGAAGTACTGTCATTTCTGAAGCGGCTTGGAGCACATTTTCTCGCCCAAACGGCGTACTCGCTGGATGTGTGCGAGCGCCTCCACCTGCCGCTGGTACCCAAGCAGGATTCGGACACGCTTTCGGCTGGCCCTGACGGCAATGGCCGTCCGCTCGGACACTAATAGCATTGGTGTCTCTGCATTAACCAACACGCATGTGCTCTCGATGTACGACTTGGAGAGGAGGAGTATGCGCTCTCCAAGCTCTATCTGCCCGTATCTGGGCAGTGTCTGGGTGACATGACCGCCCTGGGGCTATTCACCTGAAGGCAAATGGCAGTTCACATCGGGATGACAAACGATTTCATTTCGGTTTCCTTCAGACATTACATAAGGATGAGGAGACAAGATACAAACAGCCGATCTATAAGCCCGCGATTGGCATGTGATCTGCACTACTGCGGACGGAGGTCGCTTGAAGACACTTCTCGAATTTATCGGCATGATAGCAAGCTTCGCGGCCCGAGTGATTACGAGCGCCTGGCGTTCCCCCTACGAGTTCGAACAGACCTGGATGCAAGTAGGTGAAATCGGAGCTCGTTCCTTACCTCTTGTTGCGGCATCGGGGTTGGCCCTGGGAGTGGTCATGACACTGCACACGCACAGCACGCTGGTTACGTTTGGCGCGGCAGCCATGATCCCAAAGGTGCAATCACTCTCTTTCTTTATTGAAATTGGTCCTCTCTTGGCTGCCCTTCTTGTGGCCGGCCGAGTTGGTGCAGGCATTGGTGCTGTACTCGCCAACTTGCGCGCGTCCGAACAGATCGATGCCATCGAGGTTCTCTCCGTCGATTCTTTCAAGTTTCTCGTAGTGCCGCGAGTGGTAGCGTGCATTTTAGTTCTGCCATTGCTAACCACTTTCATGGATCTGACGGCACTTCTGGGTGGATTCCTGGCGGAGCACGCTTTGTCTCATTTGTCGGCGCAACTTTTTATTGAGCGCGCATTCAACGGCATCGCATGGTCTAACTTCGTCCCCCCTACTCTGAAAACGACCGTCTTTGGGTTCTTGATAGGAACAGTCTCCTGCTACTACGGCTATACGACTGATGAAGGAGCTGAAGGGGTGGGACGAGCAGCAACGAACAGCGTCGTTCTATCCTCGCTGTTGGTCATCGTGGCAGACGTGGTCCTCGTCAAGATCATCTTCCTCTTTTTTCCTGGGAGCGCACTATGACCGAGTCCCAGCCAGCGGCCATCGTATTCGACGGGGTCTCGAAGTCCTTTGCAAGCAAACAAGTTTTGCAGGAGGTTTCTTTCTCGGTGAGGCAAGGCGAAACGGTTTGTCTTCTGGGCCGCAGCGGAACCGGAAAAAGCGTAACTCTAAAACTGCTCATCGGATTGCTGAGGCCGGATATTGGCAAAGTGCTAATCGGTCAGGACAATATTTCGTCGCTTGAAAGTGATGACCTTTCGCGGTTACGGCGGAAGATGGGTTTTCTCTTTCAAAGCGCTGCCCTGTTCGATTCAGCGACCTTAGAAGAGAATCTCGCTTTGCCGCTTCGTCGGCTTACAGACAAGTCTAACTTAGAAATCGAATATGCCGTGCATCGCGCACTCGCCGAGGTTGGCTTGGCAGCAGACAGGTACAAGATGCCGGGAGAACTCTCGGGCGGAATGAAGAAGCGCGCTGGGCTGGCGCGTGCTCTCGTCCTCGAGCCGGAGATTCTGCTCGTCGATGAACCGAGCAGCGGCCTTGACCGCATTACCGCATCGGAAATCGACGACCTGTTACTCGAACAGAAAGCAAAGCGACGAACAACTATTGTGATCGTGACGCATGACGTTCATGGCGCCAGACGGGTTGGCGATCGGTTTGCAGTCCTGGACAGAGCAAGGCTAGTTGCATTCGATACCCTTCAATGTCTGGAGAACCACGAGAGCAAAACAGTTCGCACACTAGTAGGGGGACAATAATGCGGAATCGAAACATTATTACAGGAGCATTCGTCTTGGCTGGCATCGCGCTCTTCACACTCGTCATCTTTTTGATTGGAAATCAACGCAAGACGTTTGCCAAGCACGTCGAGTTTTATACCGAGTTCGCGAATATCGATGGCATCATGAAGGGCTCCAAGGTACGAGTTGGGGGCTTCGACGCCGGTGAAGTTACGGATATTAAGCTCCCCGATTCTCCAGCGGCCCACTTTCGTCTCACATTGAGCGTTGTCGAGCGGGTTCACGGTTTGATCAGGCCGGACTCGCTAGTCAGCGTGGCATCCGAGGGCATTGTAGGCGATAAACTTCTACAGATTCATCCGGGCAGCGCGAACCTTCCCCAGGCCGTTCCCAACTCCACTCTTCGCAGTAAGGAAGCACTGCAAATGAGCGAATTACTGGAGAGAAGCGCCGGTCTCCTGAACGATGTCAGCGGAACCATGAAAGAGGTTTCCACGAAATTGACCGGAACTCTCGATGCAGCCACGACGACAGTCAATAACGCGAACGATTTGGTCGTCGGTATCAAGCAAGGAAAAGGGGCGATTGGAATATTGCTCCGAGACGAGAACACCGCGCGAAGCGTGCGGCAGACGCTCGCGAATGTGCAGCAAGCCACGGCCTCAGTTTCCGACGCCTCCATGCGAGCAGATCGTCTAGTCAGCGACTTTGAGTCGCGAAGTCTCGGAGAAAAAGTCGATCAGACAATAGCGAGCGCGCAGAGTGCTGTCCATAATGTCGACGCGAGCGCGTTGCGACTTCGTGAAAGTCTGACTAGCGCTCTGGGTCCCGATTCTCACGGCATCGACGCCGCAGATAATGTCAGGCAGTCGCTCTCAAATGTGAATCTGGCCAGCAGCAACATGGTGGAAGACACCGAGGCCTTGAAGCATGGGTTTTTGTTTAGAGGCTTCTTTAAGCGTCGTGGATACTACTCGTTGGCAAATCTCAAAGCAGATGAGTACCGAAGCAACAGAAGCTTTGCCGCTGCGACCAATACTCGTGCTTGGCTCGACAAGTCAGGACTTTTCGATAACAAGCAAGACGGAAGCGAAGAATTATCCCTGGCGGGAAAAGCGAAGATTGACGAAGCCATGGTTGACTTTGGTGATAGGGCTTTTGGAGGTGCCCTCGTTGTAGAGGGTTATTCCACAACCGGCGATTCGAGATCTCAATTCGCAACTTCCCGCGTGCGCGCGACTCTTGTTCGTCAGTACCTACAGACGCGATTTGTGTTGAGTTCTCGCGACCTCGGAATCGTTCCGCTCCGCGGAGTACCTCCGCCAAGTACGAACAAGAAGAACTGGGACGGTGTTTGCCTCGTGCTGCTCAAGCCAAGGGCTTCTGCACGTTAGCTTTCCTGTGCATTTCTTTCCGTGCCGCGGCTAAGCCGGCTTTGTTTGTCAATGCGGCGGTTATGAGAGTCAGCGTCGTGCTCGGAGACATAGTAGCCCAGGGGTAGAGGTGAGGAAAATGGCACACAGTGCGCCGAATCAGAAAAGTTCCCCGACTGAGTCAGTCCGCAGCAACAGAACCGGCCTGGCTGAGATATCGGAGAAAACAGAAACCCGCGATGCGTTGTACTTATTTGCTTGCCATGTGGAGTGGTACACCAAACAGAGCCTGGTCGCATATAAAGAACTGCTTGCGGCGATCGACGATCATGACGGCTACATTCGTACCCTTGCAGAAGAACTGCTTACCCGGAGCTCATCAAGGCCTGCGTACTGACGCAGATATTGAGCAGAAACTTTGGAAATGTTCAGCCGGGCAAGATTTGCAGCAGGGACATTTATCGGCGACTGTTTGCACTCGCACGAAGCCGCTTAACAGAACGAGGAACTGCGCCCCGAAAAGCGGTACTATAGGGCGCAATGTCGACGGGACCTCAATTTGACGACTCAAGGAGGATCACCTCTGAACAGGTGGCGCCTGTACCAAGTGCCACTGCTGCACGTCGCAGTGCTCGGCGATCGCGACTTACGGCGATGGTCGTTATCATTTCGTTAGCGGCGATAGCCATTGTTTCGGCGTTACTGTGGTCACGACGTTCGCATTCCCAGCCGAATGCGGTGCGGCTATCACTTGGTCTGCCGCCGGGGATCACGTTACAAAGGAACTGGCACCCGTTCGAACAACTGGCGGTTTCTCGTGATGGCGAAATGTTGGCCTTCTCGGCGACTGACGCGTCTGGTCAGAGCTCGTTGTGGATCAGGCCTTTAGGGTCTGCGGAAGCGCGAAAGATCGACCAGACGGAGGGTGCGCTTCTGCCTTTCTGGTCACCGGATTCTCAGTTCGTCGGTTTCTGGGCGGGCGGCAAACTGAAGAAGATACGGCGGACGGGTGGACTTCCCGAGGTGATTTGCAGGGTTCCGGAAATCGCGCAGGGAGCCTGGGGCACAGACGGAACAATTCTCTTCGCCAAAGCCGTAAACAGCCCGATCTTTCGAGTTAACCAGGACGGCGCCAACGCAGCCGAAGCGACCTCGCTGCTTCCGGGACAGGTCAGCCAGATGTGGGTCCAGTTCCTGCCGGATGGTAGACACTTCATCTACTTGGCTCGGACGAGCCTGACAACCGATGATCCGCAAGCGAAAGTCTACGCTCAGTCTCTAGATGGCGGCGATCCTATCGAACTTCTGACGAGTCAAAGCCGGGCGATAGCCGTGCCGGACTACCTGCTGTTCGCGCAGCGGCAGAATCTGTTCGCCCAACGCATGGACTGGAAGCGACTGCGAAAGATCGGCGAACCGTTGCTGCTGGCCCACAACGTGGCTGCTTCTCCAGCTTACCTTGGAACTTCTGAATTCACTGCTTCGCAAAACGGCGTCCTTATCTATGGCACAGCCGAAGGATCATCTTTCGACCGGCTGAACTGGTACGCACGAGATGGGTCCAGGATCGGCAGGCTCGATCCGGTTATTGATTATCAGCAGTTCACGCTTTCTCCGGATGGGACGCATTTGGCTTTGAACTCGTTCCATCAGCATGCCACCGGAAGCCTTTGGCTCATAGATATAGCGAGCAATACGACGACTCCCCTGACCAACGATCCGCATGCACAATCAGATCCCGTCTGGTCGCCTGACTCCCGCTATGTTGCCTTTAACCTTCTTCCCAATGGGGGGACTGACCCGCCATTCCTGGTACAGAAAATTGAAATTGGGAATCAACAGCCAGAGCTGATCTATGGCGACGACCAACGACACTGGGTGGAAGACTGGTCCCCAGACGGTCGCTTTTTGCTGACGCATGACACTAAGACGCTTTCGATCATACCTGTGACGGGCAACGGACACCCTGAAACTCTTTATTCATCGAGTTTCCTTAAAGATGAATTTCACTTGTCCCCAGATGGGCAGCTGATCGCTTACGGCGAGAACCGTAGCGGCAAATGGGAAATCTTTGTTGCTTCCTTTCCTTCATTTCAGTACATACAGCAAGTTTCTGTCGGTGGTGGCGCACAGCCGCGATGGCGCGTTGGCGGCCGGGAACTCTTCTTTATCGACTATCAAGGCGGAATGATGTCAGCGACCGTGGAGCGCGGCTCGCCTCCCAAGATAGGCGTTCCAAGAAAGCTATTTGATACAGGACTGATTCCAGATCCTACAGTCAACCAGTATGCCGTCACTCGAGATGGTCTCAGGTTTCTGGTGCTGGAGCCGCGGAAGGGCTTTGCGGAAAGCTACTCTGCAATTGTTAACTGGCCCGCGACGCTGAAGTAACCGCTCATGGTTGCTGCTGTCTGAAACGAGTTCCTGGTCAAAACAAGCAGTGTTTTTGGCACCAGCGTTAGAATGCTTCCGAGATGAGGATGGCTATGAGGTGGCCGAAGCTCAAATGAATGCCGCGCGAGCAGTTGTTGCGTTTGGCACGACTTGCCTGCTGTTCTGGTGTCCTCATATTTTTGCGCTGGATCCGTCCGTGGATGTAAGTCAATACGCGCATACCGCATGGACGTACCGCGACGGATTTGTGCAAGGCGCAATGAACGCAATCACGCAGACGCCTGACGGTTATCTGTGGCTCGCCACGCAGTCCGGTGTCGTCCGCTTTGACGGCGTTCGAACGGTGCCATTGCCTCTGCCGCCTGGGCAGCAACTTCCGAGTACCTCGATTGGCGTCCTCCTGACCGCACGGGACGGAACCCTCTGGATCGGCACCCTTGACGGGCTGGCGAGTTGGAAGAACGGTCAACTCACCGACTATCCAGCACTTGCCCGCCACACTGTTGTCGCACTTTTGCAGGATCGCACCGGAACCATATGGGCAGGCGGTACGGGGGGAGCCGCAGGAATAGTCTGTGCCATTCGCGACGGAAGCACCAAATGCTATGGCGATGACGGGAGTTTCGGCACCATAGTGGCATCCTTGTATGAGGATAGCGACGGGAGCCTATGGGTAGGAGCGGCGACAGGAATATGGCGATGGAGACCGGGTCCTCCAACCCGTTACTTGGCGACACCAATCACCCGCGGCGGCAAGATGGCGCAAGGCGATCATGGATTGGGCGTCATAGTTGCTCTGGCCACCGTTCGTCAAATTATTGGGAGAACAGTAACCGATTATCCGCTTCATGGCGTGCCGATGCCGTTGACGGCTGCAACTGTGCTTCGCGACCGCAACGGTGGACTATGGATCGGCACAACAGCGCATGGGCTCGTGCATTCGTACGGGGGTAAAACAAGCATATTCACGCACAAAGATGGCCTGTCGAGCGACCAGGTGAACGGCGTGTTCGAGGGGCGTGAAGGATCGATCTGGGTCGCCACTTCCGAGGGGCTCGACCAGTTTCGAGATTTGCCGATCACCTCGCTTACAGTGAAGCAAGGGCTATCCGGCGCGGCCGCGAACTCCGTGCTGGCGGCACGCGATGGGAGCATCTGGATAGGCACGACGGATGGGCTCTACAGGTGGAGAGACGGACGCACGAGCATCTTTCAAAAGCGAACCAATCCTGTTCTGCCCGACGATGACATCGAATCGCTCTTCGAGGATGAGCGTGGTCGCATTTGGGTTTCGAGCTTTAACGGGCTTGCAGTGTTTGAGAACGGAAAGTTCACCGCCGTCCCGTCTGTTCCCGCGGGGGCGAAAAATGCGATCACTGGCGATAATCACGGCGGGCTATGGCTCAGTCTCTTCGGCACCGGCAAGAATTACGCTCTGGCGCATCTAGTCGATGGAAAAATCATTGAGCAGGTGCATTGGCAACAGCTGGGTGGCGGCCCCGGAACCGGCCTCGTGCCCGACCCGGACGGCGGCGTCTTGACTGGACTGTTGAGCGGCGGGATGGCCTATGTTCGAGCTGGACAAATACGCAACTTGCCCTTGAGCGACGACCCGGCAGGTCCCCGCAGGGTGTTCGACATTTCGCGTGCTCGCGATGGCTCGATCTGGGCCGCAACCGAGAATGGTCTCGCGCGCATACAAAACGAGCGCGTGGCAACGCTGACCACGGCGAACGGGTTGCCCTGCAAGACCGTTCACTGGATCATTGAAGACGACCACTTTTCTTATTGGCTTTACACACAGTCCGGACTCCTGCATGTGGGGCGAAGCGACATGGAGGCCTGGATCGCCGATCCCAAGCGAACGATCCATGTAACGACCTTCGATGCCGACGATGGAGTACGGCTGGTTCCGATCCTCAAGGGGGATAGGCCCGCGGTCACCAAGTCTGCCGACGGCAGAATCTGGTTTGTCAACGGGAACACGGTGAGCTTCTTCAATCCTTCGCGTGCCAGCCTTAACACGCTGCCTCCGCCAGTCCACATCGAGCAGATCACGGCGAATGGCAAGGCGTACGACCTGACGAATCGCTTGCGACTGCCGGCGGGCGTGCACGACGTTTTGTTCGACTTCACGGCGCTGAGTCTGATGGTGCCACGGAAGGTGCGCTTCCGCGTCATGCTGGAGGGTCAAGACAAGAGCTGGCGGGAGCTGGTCAATCAGCGTCAAGTCCATTACACCAACCTGGCGCCGCGGGCGTACCGCTTCCGCGTGCTCGCGTCCAACAACAGCGAAGTGTGGAACGAGCAAGGCGACACGCTGGAGTTCTCCATCGATCCCGCCTACTACCAGACGTTCTGGTTCCGAGCATTGTGTACGGCCGCTTTCATGGCATTGTTGTGGGCGGCCTACCAGTACCGCGTCCGGCGCTTGCATGATGACTTTCAGATGACGCTAGAGGCCCGTGTCAGCGAAAGAACAAGAATTGCCCGCGAGCTACATGACACTCTGCTGCAGAGCTTCCATGGTTTGCTGCTTCGGTTCCAAACAGTTTCCGTACTGCTACCAGAGCGGCCGATCGAGGCAAAAGAGAAACTCGACAGCGCAATCGAGCAGGCTGCCGGCGCGATCACCGAAGGGCGGGATGCGGTACAGGGACTGCGCGCCTCCACAGTCGAGCGCAATGATCTTGCGCTCGCTATAAGCACCCTCGGAGAGGAACTTGAAAATGACTCAAGTACTCATCGCCCCGCAACTTTCCGCGTATCGGTTGAGGGTCAGCCGAGAGACCTCCACCCCATTCTCCGTGACGAAATCTACAAAATTGCTACCGAAGCGCTCCGCAACGCATTTCATCACTCCCAAGCGAAGCAGGTAGAAGTTGAAATCCGCTATGGCAGTGAATTCCGACTGCGCGTGCGGGACGACGGAAAGGGTATGGATGCGGCGGTTCTCTCCAGCCATGGTCTTGAGGGACACTATGGCTTGCGCGGTATGCGCGAACGAGCCAAACTGATCAAAGGTAAGCTGGTGGTGTGGAGCGAAGTCGATGAGGGAACGGAAGTGGAACTGCGCGTTCCTGCCAGCGCCGCCTACGCGACGACAGATCGCAAAGGTTCCTGGTTGTTGCAAAAGTTTGCCGGAAAGACAAAGGCATAAAGTCATGACCGCCGGCAGTTCTCAAATTCGGATTCTTGCGGTCGACGACCATCCCGTCGTACGGCAAGGCATCGCGGGTCTGCTTGGCGTTCAACAAGATATGGTTTTGGTAGGTGAAGCATCCAACGGTCGCGAGGCCATTCAGCAATTCCGGGCGCACCGTCCCGATGTCACGCTGATGGATTTGCAAATGCCGGAAATGAACGGCATCGACGCGCTCATTGCGATTCGCAATGAGTCTCCCAACGCAAGAGTTATTGTCCTGACGACCTACGTAGGCGATGTGCAGATTCTGCGTGCCCTCAAAGCTGGTGCCCAGGCTTATCTGCTTAAGAATACGTTGCATAAGGAATTGCTGGACACGATCCGTGCTGTCCATGCTGGGAAGAAGAGCCTATCGCCGGAGGCCTCATACGAAATTGCCGAACATGCAACCGATGACGCCCTGACCCCGGCAGAAATCCTGGTGCTGCGACTGATTGCAGCCGGGAACTCCAACAAACAGATTGCAGATCAGCTTTCGATCACGGAGGAAACCGTCAAAAGCCGGGTCAAATGCATTCTTTCTAAATTGGGTGCCAATGATCGAACTCACGCCGCAATGATCGGGTTGAAGAGAGGGATTATCGAGCTGTAATTTTCGTATCCGCAGACCGCTCTCGCCCCGAGTCCCCGGAACCTAAAGAGTGACAATTCCAACCCTTTTGGGGGTTTCGACCGACCCTCGCAATGTCAGAAGATTGATGCGTATAAGGTGCGACGACTATATTCCACATTCGCTGGCGGTTGGCCTGGCGCAGGTTTGCTTTTCATGCGCCTGGTTATTGGCTCCGCACTGGTTGTGCGGGCTTCTTCCAAGCTGTTGATTGACCCTCCCTTGAACGTCACGATTCTCGCCGTGCTCTCACTCGCAGCAGGCATCCTCCTCATTGCAGGGTTATGGACACCCGTGGTGGGAATCTTCGTGGCACTGATTGAAGTCTGGAAGATGATTATGCTGCCGGGAGATAAATGGGTCTGGCTTTTGTTAGGAACCGCTGGCGCCGCGCTCGCAATGTTAGGACCGGGTTTGTGGTCCATCGACGCTCGTCTTTTTGGATGGAAGCGCATCGAAACCTCACCGCGCAAGACGAACTCTAACTCTCGCTAAGAGATTCCCCACCTACCAAATTTCTTGCCTCAGAAGGGGTGACACTCGTCACCTCAAGAGTCTGCGTTTTGTCCCGATCTGGGGTCGTCCGCAAAAGGAAGTGATGCCAGAATGGCTCCCGAGTTCAAGCCGACATGATTGAACAAGGAGCACTGGGTATGACATTCATCCCTACACAAAGCGGGTTTATGCGTCTGGAGGATTCCGAAAAGGTGCTACGCGCGATCTTCCCAAACTATCCCAGCTTGGAACCATGCTGTCCCGCACCGCGTCTGGAACCGACCGATGAAGGCAGCGCGAATCGGAGGAGTTAGCCATGTTCCAGATCACTGCTGAAACTTGCCGCGCCTTCACATTCGCCGAAGTTCTCATCATGGCGGCTATGAACGTCGAAAGCATTCGGTTGAGATCCGAAGGCCGCGCCGGTGCTAACGGTGCGGCTGCGCAGAGCAAATATGCTCGCCACGTTGTTCGTTTAGGGGTTCCCAAAGTACCGCAATTGTGAGCGGTAGACGGAGGAGATCATGGCACACGCAACCGTTGCTTTCACTGACCTCGAAAACCGAGAAGGACCAGGTTTCGCCAACATGAGCGAATTCGAAGGCGATGAGATGAATCTCGACACGCAACTCAGCTCAGAACCCTGCTTCGAAGATATCGTCGGCAGAAGCCCGGCCCTGCAGCAAGTGCTGCACCAGGTGATGATCGTTGCACCCACCCATTCCACTGTCCTGCTTCACGGAGAGACAGGGACGGGAAAGGAATTGATTGCGCGCGCGATCCACAACCTCAGCTCTCGGCGGGCACGCCCCTATGTGCGCATGAACTGCGCCGCGATTCCCTCGGGATTGCTGGAAAGCGAACTGTTCGGGCACGAAAAGGGAGCCTTCACCGGAGCGCTATTGCAGAGAAAGGGCAGATTCGAGTTGGCGGACGGAGGTTCGCTGTTTCTGGATGAGATCGGCGACATCAGCCTTGAGTTACAGCCGAAATTATTGCGCGCCGTGCAGGAGCAGGAATTCGAAAGGCTGGGGAACTCCCGGACGATCCAAGTCAACGTGCGCCTCATTGCAGCGACGCATCGCGATCTTCGGGCCATGATTCAGGAAGAGAAATTCCGCGAGGATCTTTTCTATCGATTCAACGTTTTTCCGATTGAGATTCCGGCTCTGCGAGAGCGGCGCGAGGACATTCCTCTGCTTGTGAACCATTTCGTGTCAAAGTTTGCTCAGCGGATGGGTAGGGAAATCAGATTCATCTCCCGTAACACCATGGACGTCCTGACAAATGCGCCCTGGAAAGGCAATGTTCGAGAGCTGGCGAATTTTATGGAGCGTTGCGTGATTCTGACGCAAGGCAACGAATTGAATGTGCGGCATACGGATCTGAACATATCGGCCGGGCGTACAGTGCTACCAGTCGCATCATCGTTCCGGGACGCTGAGCGGCTCGTGATCATCGATGCTTTGAAAGACGCGTCAGGGAGGATAGCCGGTAAGGGCGGAGCGGCCGAGCGCCTCGGACTTAAGAGAACAACTCTTCAGAACAAGATGAGGCGGCTGAGCATCAGCCGCGGTGATTATTCGGCTGACCAGTACACAAGTCGGACGGTTGGCCCTCAAGCAACGGCTTGACCGCTATCCGGTTGCAATCAATTTATTTGCAATCAATTCACTTCGAGCGAAGCTGTTGAGCACCGACGCCGATCTGAATTCGATGCGGCACTTGGCTGTTGAGCACCGCACCAGCCCCGAAAGCTGGCGCGGCTCTGAGCAGCTAAGCTCCAAAGGAGTACCAACAACATGTCAGACAGTACACTTGCCATCGTTTTCAGGAATCCACACCCGCAGCGCAGCCCGATTCGTTCTAAGCTGTACCTATTCCAGCGCGACGGCAGCAGCGTGCATATCAAGTACCCTCACCAAGGGGAATCGATTGACCCGAAGCGGCCGCGCCACCTTGAGTAACGCGACGAACAACTGTTATTTCGTCATTGGTATTTCTCCTAAAGAACCACGATAAGGAAATACAACGACTTGCAGGAGGCGGGCGGCCACCTAAGTCCGCGACGGGGATGGCGGAGCTGCATGATCACACTATGGGCCTGCGGGTCGATGTTGACCTCGGCAGCATTCGGCCCGGAAAATACTCTCTTGGGATTCGACAGCCTAGCCTTGAGTGGACCCGATATCCCGTCCGGGTGTTTTGATCTTTCTTGATCTTTTAATCCCTATAAACTAGCTATCACCAGACTCAGCGCCATAGTTCTGGCCGCAGTCATTACTTCCGCATTGCCGACTACTCATCCAGAATCCTCGGATGCTGGTTCACTCAATGTGCTCGGCACCATTGTCGCAGCGCTTTCGGCTTGGACTCGCTCGTACTCGGGGCCTCAAAGACTTATTGACAAATGTCCTACTATAGGTCATAACTGATAGTGTCATGAGTGACCTAATAGTCCTAGGACTGATATTCAATGGCCCCAAGCACGGCTACCAGCTTAAGCGAGAAGCGGGGTTCATCCTCGGACACGGAGACATGCACAACAACCTGGTCTACCCAATGCTGCGCCGGTTCACTACCGAAGGTTGGGTGAGGAAAAAGGCGGTACAAGGAAAACGCGGCCAGACACGCCAGCAGTATGCGCTGACAGCAAGGGGGCGGCGCGAGCTCATACGGCGGTTGGCAAAATGCAGCGATGACGATGTCCGTACGGACGAGGGCTTCAATACTCGTGTAGGAATGTTCGCGCTACTGGGAACAGATGCCCGGGCGCAAATTCTGGGGAAACGCGAGGCTTACCTGCGCGCGCGTGAGGAGCGGCTGACAGTCTTGAAAACGAATATTGAAGTAGGGACCTATGGGGCTGAGGTGATTGGATTCTTGTTGGAACGGACTAGGTCGGAAATCGCTTGGATCGAACGACTCCGACGAATGCAGAGACAGCGGAAGTGAAGTGGCGCGTTCGGCCGCATTGCCGCATATTTAGGAGGCGAATGATGGAAAGTCCGAGCTTGTGGCAAATCGAAATGGTTCCGTGGTATGCCTTGGGGCTTTACTGGGGGATAAGCGCTTTTCGAGTCAAGACAACGAAAGCGACAGAGCCGATGGCAGTCCGCCTTTACACCGCATGCCTGGCGGGCGTTGCATTCGCCCTGTTGTTTTCCGGCCATGCACGTGTTGGCCGCCTAGGCGAGCGATTTCTTGTGCGCGACGGGTGGCTGGAAGCTGCGGGGCTTGCTTTGACCTACGCTGGCGCGGCGTTTGCTATCTGGGCACGGCGAAGCTTGGGCGGGAATTGGAGCGCCGAGGTTAGCCTGAAAACCGATCACCAACTGATTCGCTCAGGGCCTTATGCCTATGTTCGCCACCCGATTTATGGCGGGCTACTGCTGGCTGTGATTGGAACAGCGGTGGTGATTGGGGAGTGGCGAGGCTTGCTGGCGATTTTGATCGTTGCTGTTGCACATGCCATGAAAGCGAAGAGAGAGGAGGCGATGATGGTCGCAACTTTTGGGGATCTATATCAGCGGCATCGGAGTGAAACTGGTTTCCTGTTGCCGAGGCTGTAAATCCAGCCCGTCAAGACAAACCCAAGCTTGCCCTCCCACTTGTAGTCAGGGTAACCGCAGCGAGGCCGGCCGCATACGCGTGCTGGCGCGGCTCTGAGCAGCTAAGCTCCAAAGGAGTACCAACAACATGCCAGACAGTACACTTGCCATCGTTTTCAGGAATCCACACCCGCAGCGCAGCCCAATTCGTTCTAAGCTGTACCTATTCCAGCGCGACGGCAGCAGCGTGCATATCGATTACCCTCACCAAGGGGAATCTATTGACCCGAAGCGACCGCGCCACCTTAAGTAACGCGACGAACAACTGTTATTTCGTCATTGGTATTTCTCCTAAAGGAGCAGACCGAAAATTCGCTCAACTTAGTCGAGGCCTTTTCCCCCGGATTCTTGCCCCCACCTTGGATAACGCAGAGCGATCGAAACAACTCGCGCCCCGCCACTTCAACAGCATCGGCGCTGTTAGCGACAGCCAAACATCGGGTATTTCGGCATTTCTAAGCCGTATTGGCAGACGAAATACGAGTATGAAGGGAATCGACTTGGTGACAGTGCGCTTTGATTCGGATTATCGAGCAAGTAATTGAAAATACTAGAGATATACTAGAGACAGAACGCTAGGGCAGCGTTCTAACCAACTGAACTACGTCCCCACTTGCTTTTCATACGGTTAGCGCCAAACCCGCATGTTTGCTGTCTATTCTTGCTGTCAACCGTTTCGCCGGTTTCAACTGTTTCCACCGGATCTATCTGAATTCCGGGAGAAATGGACAGCATGGACAGCACGTCAAACTGGCTTCCATACCGCCCTCGTGTAGCCGCGATCCAGAACATCTGTCCCTGCTCTGTGAGTGAATTGTAGCAGACCGAATTCAGATCAGTACAGACTTGGCATGTGAAGTTCGTAAGCAGCGTGGATCTTTCTGTTCCCGGCTCTGCCTTTGTCGGGCGACTTCCTTCCTGATCCCGAAGCTGCCCGATGATCGCCACGAATTCACCGCGATGAATTTCGATGGAGACTCCGCGGAGCGCATGCACCCGCGTCTCGCCCTATTCGTATTACTTGTGCGCGTCCTCTACACGAATAACGGCGCTCGGGGGAATCCCGAAACCTGGTTTTAGAGAACCGTGACATCCGAGGCGATGGTCGAGTCCCTTCATCGCCCTGCCGTACGAGGTCAAGTCGCTAATGGAAGGTTTCTCTTTCTCGGTTCGGAGGGCTCCTTCTCACAGCTTCCCTCTACGTCTATTAACGATGAGGGCCTGCGGTGATTCGGGCAATGAGATCTGCAAACACCTCTGCTTGTGAGACATAAACGGCGCGACTTTCCATCACTTAGATCTGGAATCACATCCATTCATCACCTCAAAGTCAAAAGCGATACGTTATCCACGGAGATATGTAGCTCATGCTCGTCGTCGCGTGGATGGACTGTTCTTCAAATGAAGCATTGAAAACGTAGATGTAATTAACGTGAGTTGAGAGATGACGAGTCATCTGCCAATCCAGTTGCGCGATGGGACGGCTGCCTTCGTATCGCGACTTTACACCATTGCTGGGCACGATGAGGTTGCCTGCGATTCCATACAGTCCGTCGTTCGAACTTTCACGCCAAAAGAATCCCCAGCCCGCCGACAGCGTCAGACGCTCAGAAAAGAAGAGACCAAGTGAAGGTTCCAGGCGGATGGCGTTGTCTGGCCCTAAGATGTTGGCGCGTCCAGAGTATGTGCCGCTCTGGAACAGCGAATTGAATGTCTGGAGATCGGGGTTTGTTGGATTCTTATCCCCGCTCGCGAAATCGGTTGCCAATCCGATGCGCGGACGCCAGCGGACGGATGAGAAGGAGTACCAATTATCGGCCGCTACACGCCACGCGCTGATTGTGCCGACGCCAAAACTACCGAACTGATACATCGCTTCCGCATCGTACGCCCACCGTCCACGCTCGCCCCAAACACGCGCACCCAGAGTGTGGCGTTTCTCATGTCCTGCCCCTTGGTTGAATAGCGCGTGTTTTAAATCCAAACCCAGATATTAGAAATCGAGCGTTTTTCGTTGCGTTTGGCCTAAGGGATGAGTTGCATAAAGACCCCAAAAAGCGAAGTCGTGCTGCGGCGGATCGTCGAAGATTCCGGGCTCGTTTTGAACCGGTCGGGTTGCGAAGGCGTCGAAGTGCCACGCCGGAGATTTCCAAGAGAGTCGAAGGCCGTCGAAACTGAGTGGCACATTGGGCCCTTCCCTCAAGTCGACCATTCGACCGGAGCCGAAGGCCATCTCCTGGCGCCCAATGCGCAGGGTCAGCGAGGAATTCTCGCGTGGCTTTAGCACTACAAAGTCGACGAAACCCTGATGCACGTCGAGTTTGTCTTCGTCTAAAGGGCGCGGACCTCCGGTTCGCCCGTCTTCGAGTGAGCTGTTGAGTTCTCCGAAAAATCGAAATCGCTGTCCCGCGTGGAAGTCGACGTGAAACAAATAGCGCTGCAGAAGATACCCGTCCGGGTCATCCGGACTAAGCCCAAAATTCGTATTGTGAAAGCGCTCGTAGGTCTCGCGCATCTCACCGCCGAGCGACAGGAAAACGTTTCTATCCTCATTAAGCGGGATGAATTTGATCGGATCCCAAGAATCGTCGCGTTTCGCCGGATCGGACAGCAAGCTCCAATCCTCTTCATAACGAGGAAGGGGATATAAGGGGCGCGGAAGCGAAGCCGGTTTTTCTTGTCCTATCATTCGATTCGCCCCTGCAATGACCACAAGCAATACCAGCGCCTGCGAGATCCTGAACACTGTTTGCACTCGGCTCTCACCCGTCCCTCAGAAATGGCTCGCATTTTTCGCGGCTACGCGGTTAGCGCTTCACGAGCCGAGCGACAGGCCCGCCGGAGTATTGCTGCTGCCCGGTAATCAGGTTGAATCTTCAGCAACGGCACGGTGATTGGGAACGCAATTGCCGGTCCAATGGAAAGCGACTGAATCTGAAGGATGTCAGTTCATGCCAGACGGACGAGATCTCGACAATGGTGAAAAACTGGACAGCGGCAGCCTTACGTAATGCTCGCTAGCGTGCGAAAACGTCTCTTGTCAATCTTTAGCGCGCGAATCCTCGATTCAAGCGTCGAACGCGGAATCCCGAGGCGGGCCGCTGCTCCTGAGGCCCCGAATACGCGCCCGCGGCTTGCGCGCAGCGCATCCTCGACGATCGCCTTCTCGTGCGCGGCGAGCGAACTGGACAACCCGACCCCTCCTAATCGCCGACCCCGCTGGGATAACCAGCTCTCGTCGACCGTGAATTCGTCGGTCTCCGAGACGATCACGGACCGCTCGATGACGTTTTGCAGCTCGCGAACGTTTCCGGGCCATGGATAGGACCGCAGACAGTCGAGTGTCCGCTTGCTGACCCGTCGGAATGTCTTCCCGGCCCTCCGCGCGTACTCACCGATGAAGTACTCCACCAGCATGGGAATGTCTTCTCGCCGTTCCCGCAACGGAGGCATTTCGAGGGGAAACACGTTGAGCCGGTAAAACAGGTCCTGACGGAACGTTCCGTCCGCCACCGCAGCTGTCAAATCTCGATTCGTTGCCGCGATGACGCGAACATCGACCCGGATCCGCTCTCGCCCTCCCACGCGCTCGAATTCCCGCTCCTGGAGGACCCGCAGCAACGCCACCTGTGTTTCGGACGACAGCTCGCCCACCTCGTCCAGGAAGATCGTGCCGCCGTTCGCCAGCTCGAACCGACCGAGTCGCCGTTGCACGGCCCCGGTGAACGCGCCTTTCTCATGACCGAAGAGCTCCGAGGAGATTAAGTCGCGGGGGATGGCGGCGCAGTTGACGGCCACGAACGCTCGTGAGGCACGCCGAGACCGCCGGTGAATCGCTCGCGCGACGAGTTCCTTCCCTGTGCCGGTCTCGCCTGTGATGAGTACCGTCGAGTCGCTGCTAGCGACCTTGCACGCGCGGGAGAGCACCGCCATCAACGTTGGCGAGGCGCCAACGATCTCCTCGAACATCGAGGCTTTGTCGACTTCCTCACGCAGGGCGACGTTTTCCTGCTGGAGCCTCTCCTCGACAGTCTTGCGATCGTCGATATCGGTACAGGCGACATACCAGCGGATGATCTGTCCCTGGTCATCGCGAACTGGGTTCGAACGAGCCAAAAACCAGCGGTAACTTCCATCGCCCTTGCGCAGCCGCAACTCCAACTCGTAGGCCGACCCTGAAGAGGCGGCAAGATCAAAATAATCTCGCTCCCGCGCTCGGTCATCTGGATGAACGAATGCACTGCGCTCAGGCGTCTGCCGCCACTCTTCTAGATTAAGGCCCAGGTAATCAAGTCCGACGCGGTTGATATGAAGGCGTTCACGGTTGGGTCCGTATACACCAACAAGTTGAGGCGCGAAGTCCAGCATTTGTCGGAGTTCTGCCTCGCTCTTGCGCGCCGCCGTTATGAGTTCCTCATGCTCGGTCACATCGATCCCGGTCCCGACGAACCCCTGGAACATCCCGCCGTTGGTCGCAGGAGTGCCGACGCACCGCACATGCCGAACTGACCCGTCTGGACGCACAATCCGTTTCGTGAAGTCAAAGCCGCGATGCTCCGCCAGCATCGTCTGGATTTCCTGCGCGACGAACTCCCGATCGTCGGGGTGGACGAGCTCCATGTATTCCGGGATGCTCGGCGGGGTGCTGCCGGGGTCGAGGCCATGAATCGCAAACAACTCGGGAGACCAGTGCCCGAAACCAGCCGCGTTGAACGTCCAACTGCCCATGTGCGTCAGCCGCTGTCCCTCAGCAAGGTAGAACTCGGCTAATTTGTGTTCTTGAATGTCGAGATTGACCCCGATCCAGCTTTGCATCGCGTGACTCAATTCGGGTACAGGCAGCCCACATTTGAGGCTTCGCTTGACACTTTCAGAGCCTACTGGGAACACTATGTTTTGGCTCGCCATGAGTTCGCCTTTGACGTTTCCGATTTTCAGCTGGTGGACCTGGGATTTGCAGCAGCGAACAGAATCATCTCTTCTCCTATGACCCAACCGACCAAATTGGAGCATCGGCGCCACCTTGGCGGCCCAGCGCCTTCCTTCCCGTGGTCCGCATTGACGTGACTTTGACTCTTTCCTGTTTCGGAGGTAAATACACTTAGGCATTATTTTGCGGTTATTTTCGTTATCTATTTGCCGATGAATGAGTTGGACGGCGGTCGCGACGTGATTAGGCAAGGGAGTTTAAACCCGACGTATGAATGAGGAGTCGACCAAACTCGTCGAGCGAGTCCGATTTGGAACATTTGAGCTCAATGTCCGAACCGGGGAACTTGTCTCGATCGGAACAGAGCCTGTGGAACCTGAGGCTGCAAAGGTCCTGCTCCGGGAGCAACCCTTCCGCATTCTGCGAATTCTGGTCGAGCGGCAAGGCCAAATTGTTTCCCGCCAGGAAATACGGCAGATCCTTTGGCCGAACGACACCTTCGTGGACTACGACAGAAGCATTAACGTTGCAATGGCGATCCTGCGCAAGTCGCTCGCAGACGATGCCGACCACCCCAAGTACATTGAAACTCTGGCACGTCGCGGATACAGACTCATCGCACCAGTCGAATGGCAACAGAAGTCGACAGCCGCTCAGGACACACTTGGATCGCTCGCCGAAACGCTACCCAGGGTCGAAGGCCCGATGGGTGAGCGAGAATCGGGAACACCAAAACATTGGGGGAAAGCTGCGGTCGTGGCTGCATGTGCTGTGATTTTAGTCGTCGTCGGTTACATGACTTGGCGGCACTTTCGGACTACAGCACGAGCGCGATCGGAAAAGATCATGCTCGCCGTACTGCCGTTTGAGAATCTCACTGGCGATCCCACTAAGGAATATCTTGCGGACGGTCTGACGGAGGAAACGATTTCAGAGTTAGGCCGGCTGAAGCCGGAACAATTAGGTGTGATCGCGCGAACTTCCGTGATGGGATACAAGCACAAGGACACGCGCCTGGACCAGATTGGACACGAGCTTTCTGTGCAGTATGTGCTGGAAAACAGCCTCCGCGAAAGCGGAAATCACATACGCCTTACCTCTCAGCTGATTCAGGTGAAGGATCAAACTCATCTGTGGTCGAAGGATTACGACTATCCGGCAAAAGACATTCTTGCCATCGAAGACGATGTAGCCAAGACCGTTGCGCAGGAGATCCGGCTGCGTTTGACTTCGCGGCAACAAGCAGAGTTGGAGCAGCCGCACCCGGTCAATCCCGAAGCCTTCGATGCCTACTTGCAGGGGTACTACTTCTTTGAGCGGAACAGCGATAAAGATACGGAGATCGCTGGGAAGTACTACGAACGGGCGACGCAACTTGATCCCTCTTATGCGTTGGCTTGGGCCGGATTGTCTCGGGTACGCAAGTGGCAAGCCATGAGCGGTCTTATTCCCAGGGAGGAGGGTTACCGGCTTGCGCGTGAAGAAGTTGAGCGGGCTTTGGCGCTGAACCCGAACCTGGCAGCGGCCCATGACCAAATGGGACGGATTAAGCAGCAGGTCGACTTCGATTGGGCTGGAGCGGATGCTTCCTACCAGCGGGCGGTTGAAGTCGAACCCGGAAATCCCGAGGCTGTGAGCATGGCGGCTAGCTCAGCTCGTCTTCTCGGCCGCTTTGACGAAGCTCTTCGATTGAACCGCCGAGCCGTTGACCTGGATCCCCTCAATGCAGGTAGTTGGGAGAGACTTGGAGAAACCGAGTTCTTCGTGGGGCAACTAGACGAAGCCGCGGCGCATAGCAAGAAAGCATTAGGTCTGAACCCCGATGTTTGGCCCGGCCCTATCCTGTTAAGCAAAATCTATGTGATGCAGGGGCGGCCTGAGGATGCCTTGCCGAAAATCGAGCTCGTACGCTATGACCCCGAACGAGCGTTTCTGTATGCGATTGCTTACCACGCGCTTGGTCGAGAGAAGGAGTCGGACGCCGCATTGAGTGAGTTAATTGCGACACATCCAAGCAATTCGTTCCACATCGCCGAGGTTTATGCTTTCCGGAACCAGTTCGACGAAGCGTTCGAGTGGCTAGACCGTGCTTATGGCCAACGCGACGCCGGTCTGATCGTAACGAAAGTGGACCCGCTACTGAAGAGCTTGCACCACGATCCGCGATATGCCGCGTTATTGAAGAAGCTCAACTTCCCGACTTGAAACATCTGTTCCCCAGCATGGCAACTGCGCCGGAAGGCCAATTGCCCGAGCCGATAAGACGGGTGATTGGCTCCCTAAATTTGTCCAGCATCCCGCCATTGGCGAAATTTCACCATTAACGCAGCTACCCAATCTTTTGAATTCAGCATTTTACGCTGGACCTGTAATTGCCTCATGTGTACGCCATGAGGATTCATGCAGGCACTGACCGCGGCGACCTGGATTGTCCTGATGAAATCCGCTCGACGACTTCGTGCTGTTTGAAGGCCACAAGATCGGAGCACCCTACACCTCTCTCGATGGACAACCGCATGGGGAGGGTGACGGTGTCCAGGCGGGTTCGGTGTTTACCTAAGTTTGCCTTCCTTGCCTTGGTGCTGAGTTTCACAGTTGAAGCGGCGACCCAGAATGTCGAATCAATTCCCGTTCCAGGGACGAAGGCCTTTCCAGAGAGCATCACATCGACTTCCGACGGTGCGCTCTTTGTCGGGCGCCTGGGAGATGGTGGAATCGTGCGAATCAAACCGCGCACGGCCGAGAGCACCGTATTCGTCAAGCCGGGCGCGTCGGGCTCGCGCTCGATCTTGGGAGTCTTCGCGGATGAGGCATCGAGCACGCTCTGGGCCTGCTCGAACGACTTGAGTGCGTTGGGCGGATCTGCAGCGGGCAGCGATACATGGAGCGCGTTGAAAAGTTTCGACCTTAACACAGGAGATGCAAAACACAGTTTCTCGCTGCCCGGCTCACACGCGTTTTGCAATGACATCACTGTGGACGGGAAGGGATCCGTATACGTCACCGACAGCGCAAATCCCACCATCCTAAAACTCTCTGCCGGCGCCACAACCTTTGACGTGTTCGCGCAGG
>Ga0207684_10000993_pt1 | contig 31802 bp, 30 predicted proteins | sample KBSK5501metaG_FD_184342 | JGI IMG/M metagenome (GOLD analysis project Ga0207684, IMG submission 184342) | Corn, switchgrass and miscanthus rhizosphere microbial communities from Kellogg Biological Station, Michigan, USA - KBS K5-50-1 metaG... | ecosystem: Host-associated > Plants > Roots >... | reverse complement strand
GTGAGCCGGCCGTGGTCGACGTGGGTGACTTCGGTCGCGATGCGATTGATGAAGTAGCGGTCGTGCGAGATGAACACGATCGTGCCGGCGAACGCGGCCAGCGCGCCCTCGAGGACCTCGCGCGAGGCGAGGTCGAGATGGTTCGTCGGCTCGTCGAGACACAGCAGCGCGGCCGGCCGCACGAGCATCTTCCCCAGGGCCAGACGTGCCTTCTCGCCACCGGAGAGCACCGCGACCTTCTTGTCGACGGCGTCGCCGGAGAACAGAAAGGCGCCGAGGATCGCGCGCAGTCGCGTGTGCGGCAGGGCGGGCGCGGCCGCGATGAGCTCCTCCAGCACCGTGTTGGTCGGCGTCAGCGCATCGAGCTGGTGCTGCGCATAGTAATGGACGGCCACGTGCGCCCCGAGCGTGCGCTCGCCACGCTCGAAGGGCAGGACGCCGGCCAGAATTTTCAGCAGTGTCGACTTGCCGGCGCCGTTTTCACCCACGAGGGCCACGCGCTGCCCGCGCTCGACGTCGAAGTCCACGCCGGCGTACACGACGTTGTCGCCGTAGGCCTTGTGGAGGCCCGTCAGCGTCGCCACGCGCCGTCCGGTGCGCGGCGGCTCCGGGAACTTGAAGTGGATGCGTCGCGCCGCGCCCGGGACCTCGATGCGCTCGACGCGCTCGAGCATCTTGATACGGCTCTGCACCTGCCGCGCCTTCGTCGCCTGGTAGCGGAAGCGCTCGATGAAGCGCTCGATCTCCTCGATGCGCTTGGCCTGGTTGCGCGCCTGCGCTTGTCGCAGCGCGTGGCGCGCCTCGCGCTCGACGAGATAGTCGTCGTAATCGCCGTGATACACGATGAGCCCGGCCGCCGACAGCTCGGCAATCGAGGTGACCATCCGGTTGAGGAAATAGCGATCGTGGGAGACGACGACGACCGTGCCCGCGTAGCCCGCGAGAAAGTCCTCGAGCCACGCCAGCGATTCCAGATCGAGGTGGTTCGTCGGCTCGTCGAGCAGCAGCAGCGAGGGCGCCAGGAGCAGCAGACGCGCCAGTGCCGCGCGCATCCGCCAGCCGCCCGAAAACTCCGTCAGTGGCCGGCCCAGCTCGTCGGGACGGAAGCCGAGTCCGCTCAGGATCGCCCGCGCCTGGCTCTCGAGGCGGTATCCGCCTAACGCCTCGAAGCGATGCTGCAGGTCGCCGTAGCGCGCGGTCAGCGCCTCCGTCGGCGTCGTCGCCAGCGACGCCGCGACCTGCTCCATGTCGCGCTCGAGCGCCCACACGTCGGCGAATCCGGCGAGCGCCTCCACCAGCACCGAGCCCTCGCCGACGGCGGCCGCTTCCTGGGCGAGGTAGCCGACGGTGGTGGCGCGCGGGCGACTCACGCGCCCGGCATCGGGCTCGTCGAGGCCGGCGAGAATCCGACAGAGCGTCGTCTTGCCGACGCCGTTGGGCCCCACGAGCCCGATGCGCTCGCGCTCGGCGATGCGCCACGACAGATCGCGGAAGAGCACCTGCCCGCCGAACGACTTGGCGATCGACTCGACCGCGATCACGTCCGCAGTGCGAGCCGCAGGACGTCGCGGGGCTGGGGCCCCGCCGTCCGAGGCGAGCCTATGGTCAAAGCTAGCCCATGCCCTGCACGGACTCGGGTGTGATCTTCACCATCACCCGCACCTCGCCGGGCCGCCGGTTCGGATACTTGTCCTTGCCGATGTACTTCTTGGCCAACGCGTCGATGTGGGCGTCGGCGCCCTGCTCCGTGATCTCGGTGACGCGCCCTCGCACCTGCACGTAGCGGTATGGATTGTCGGGATCCTGTGCCGACAGCGCGACGACGGGATTGGCCTTGAGGTTCTTGTCCTTCACACGGCCGCGCGCCGTGTTGATGCGCACGTAGGTCCCGTCGAAGTCGCACCACACCGGCGTCACCTGCGGCCGGCCGTCGGGGCCGACGGTGGCGAGGTGGCAAAAGGCCTTCTTGCCGAAGATGTCACGGTACTTGTCGAGACTCGTGGCCATGGCTACTTCCTCCCTGCGTTCAATTGCTCCAGCACCGAGAACGCGTGGCGGATCGACTTCACCGCGAGTGTGCCGCCCATGAGCACGCCGACGTCCAACGTCTCCGCGATCTCGGCGTCCGTTGCGCCCTGGTCGAGGACCTCCTCGACGCGGTGATCGATTCAGTCGAAGCAGTTCTGTGAGACGGCCACCGCGAGGGCCGTCAGCTCCTTGTGTTTCTTCGAGAGCGCGCCGTCCGCGAAGACCTCCTTGCCGATCTCACCGTAGGCGCGATAGACCTTCATCGGCGACTTCAGCATCAGACCGTTGAGTCGCTTCTTTTCCGCGTTCCGCTCGTGCACGTGCATGGAGGCCTCCGTCCGGTCGTCAGGCTTTCGTCAGCTCTTCACCGCGCGCATCGGCCATGGCGCGGAGCGCGAACAGCAGCCGCACGACGCACTGCTGGACGAGCAGGGCGTCCTGCGTGAACGGGTCCGCGAGCCACTCGCGCGCCCACTCGCGATTCTCGGCGGCGAACCCGAGCGTGGGCGACAATTTCTGCAGTCTCAGCAGCAGGTCGTCCTGCGGCAGTCCTGCCGCGCGCAGCCGATCCACGACGGCAGCGCGGACAGCGGCGTTCCAGATGCCGGTCAGCCCCTCCAGCAGCGCGGCGTAGCAGGTCAGTCCTTCCTTCTGGGCCAGCGCCTGCAGGACGGCCGGCACCAGCGGGTTGACCACCGTGTCGCCCTCCTCGTCGGTGCCGAAGAGCGGGCCGATGACGGGATCGGCGTTCGGCTCGTCGAGCCGCTCGACGAGTGAGGCGGCGTCGGCCGCCGGCACCGGCGTGAGCTGGGCCAGCCGATCGAGTAGCGGAACGTCGCCTGCCATGTCGCCCTCCTATCCCCCGGCTCGCGTCGGTTCCTCGCGCATGTCCGGTCGCGCCAGCTCGCGCGCTCGGCCCGCCGGCACGAGGAACGCGGAGGCGAGGGCAAGCACGCTGACGGCGAGGCCCACCACGAACACTCCATGCAGCGCCTCCGCCATCGACAATCCGCTCGCGAGCCGGCGCACCATCACCGCCCCCATCACCGAGAGTCCCACGGCTCCGCCGATCGTGCGCAAGAACTGTGTCAGCGACGTCGCCGCGCCCAGGTCGCTGCGCGCGACGGCGCTCTGGGCCGACAGCAGCATGGGGACGAAGGTCAGTCCCATGCCGATGCCGCCGAGGAGCGCGTCCCGCATCGCGGTCGTCTGGCTGAGTCCGGGCGCCCAGCGTGTGAGGAGCAGAAACGCCGCGGCCAGGCACGTCATGCCGGTCACGACGGGCGCGCGGTAGCCCACGCGCAGCACCAGGCGTGCGCTCACGATCGACATCGCCACCCAGCCGAGCACGAACGGGATCAGCACGACGCCGGCCGCGGTCGCCGACATCCCGCCCACGTGCTGCAGGAACAACGGCACGAAGGAGATGGCGCCGAACATCGCCATGCCCGAGAGGAAGCCGTTGACGCCGGCGGCGAGCACCGTGCGATGGCGGAACAGACGGAAAGGGACGATCGGCTCGCTCGCGCGACGCTCCACCGGCACGAACGCGGCCAGCGCGAGCGCGGCGACGCTCAACGGAGCCATCACGTCGCCGCCCGTCCACACACCGACGCGGCCGGCCTCGAGGATCCCGAAGAGCAGCGCGGAGATGCCGCCGGTGAACAGCACGACACCGGCCCAGTCGAACGCGTGACGCCGGCGCACCACGGCGTCGGGGAGCGCGCCGGCGAGCAGGGCGATCGCCACGAGGCCGAACGGCAGGTTCACGTAAAAGACCCAGCGCCAGGAGGCCAGATCCGTGAGCACGCCGCCGAGCAGCGGGCCCAGCAGCGACGCCACGCCCCACATCGCCGACACATAGCCCTGCATGCGTGCGCGCTGCTCGAGCCCGAACAGCTCACCGATGATCGTCATGCCGAGCGTCATGAGCGAGCCGGCGCCCAGCCCCTGCACCATCCGGAACGCGATCAGCTGGGTCATGTCCTGGGCGAGGCCCGACAGCGCCGATCCGAGCAAGAAGACCCCGAGGCCCGTGAGATAGACGGGCCGGCGGCCGAACAGGTCGGAGACACGGCCCCAGAGCGGCATCGTGACCGTGGAGGTCAACAGGAATCCGGAGAACACCCAGGAATAGATGTGCACGCCGCCAAGGCTCTCCACGACCTTGGGCATCGCGGTGGCGACCACCGTGGATTCCATCGCCGCGAGGAACACCGAGAGCATGACGCCGTAGAGTGCTCGGCGCTTGCGCGCGTCGTCGATAGCAATCACAGGCTCGCCTCATCAGTCGAACCGCTTCGGCTCGCACGACGGGTCAATGGCCCCCCGTGCAGGCGGCGCAAGGGCAGAGCCCGCGCAGATCCGCGTACGGATAGAGGCTGGCGTGCGCATCCATCCATGTCACGGCGAGACCCGCATCGGTACGACGGATGTCCTGGGGCCACGCGGTCGATTCGGTGACGACGTCGAGCGTGGCGCAAGCGCCGCAGCCGCAGGCTCGGCGCAGGGCCTCGAACGGATAGATCGACCCGTGATCGTCCGCCCACGTGACACCGAGCGCGTAGCGGCCGACGAGGTGGACGTCGCGCGGAACGTCGGGGTTCGGCTGGCCGAGGATCGGCAGGCGGCCCTTCACGCTTCGCCCCCCCGCGCCGCCGCGTAGAGCCGCATGCCGGCCAGCAGGTAGTGGATGGCGACGTTCTGGTGGTCGCCCCACACGCGCGACCGCCGTCGGATCGCCTCTTCGCTCAGCGTCCGGCCGCGGCGCGCGTAGTGATGCTCGAACGCCTTGCGCACCGCAAGATCACCGGCCGGGCAGACGTCGCCACGCCCGCAGCAGCGCGCGAGGAACCAGTCGGCCGTCCAGCGCCCGAGCCCGCGCAGCGCCGTGAGCGTCGCGATGACGTCCGCGCTCGACGCGGTCATCAGGGCGTCGAGGTCGAGCGTGCCGCGCACCAGGCCGCGGGCGACGTCCCGGATGTACTCACCCTTGCGCGTGGAGAACTTCAGCGCCCGGTATTCCCGCAACCGCGCGGCCGCCAGGCGGGCCGGCGTTGGAAACGCGTAGACTTCGCCGCCGGGCGTCGTCATCGGCGTGCCCCAGCGGCGCACGAGACGCGCGCGGCACGCGAAGGCAAACGACAGGTTCACCTGCTGCGCCGAGATCGAGCCGATCAGCATCTCCAGCGGCGTCGCAGCCAGGGTCGGCCGCATCCCGTAGAGCGGCTCTATCAGCGGCGCGAGCGCCGCGTCCGCCTTGGCCATGCGGTAGAAGCCGATCAGGTCGAAGTCGAGGCCATACAGCCGGCGGACTTCCGTCGTCACGGCCCGCGCGACCTCCGCGCCATCGCCGCCCGGAATCGTGATCGTGAGGCGAGTGTCGTCGACGCCGCCCGAGGCGCGCACCTCGTAGGGCAGCAGGCGCTCGCCGACCCGTAGCACGCGACGGAGCCGGTCACCGTCGACGCGGGTGGTCGGATCCTCTCCCCAGCGGTGGTAGCGCGCGAGCGTGGCCGCGACGTCGAGTGGGCCATCGACGACGAGGGTGAGCTTCATCGGCCTGATCACGCGATCATCGAGTGTACCAGAGTCGTCAGTGCCGCAGGTGATACGGCACATCGGTAACGATCACGTTCTTGCGGAACAGGAAGGTGCCCTTGATGAGGAGCGCCGTCTGGTTGTGCAGGATCTGCTGCCACCACCGCGCCGGGATGAACTCCGGCAGCACGATGGTCACCACGTGGTTGTCGCCGTGGCGCTGGAGCTGATCGATGTACTCGAGCAGCGGCCCCAGCAGCGAGCGGTAGGGCGACGTCAGCACGATGAGCGGCAGTCCCTGCCCCCACTTGCCCCAGCGCTCCTCCAGCCGGCGCGTCCGCTCCGGATCGGTTTCCACGTACAGCGCCTTCGCCGTGGGTGAGAGCGTCTGGGCATATTGCAGCGCGTGCACGACGCCGCGATGGAGGTCGCCCACGAGCACCAGCACCGTGTTGGTCATCGGCGGCGGCACCGAATAGTCGTCGAGCGAGAGCTGTCGCGCGACCTCGCCATAGTGGCGGTGCACCACCAGGAAGATCACGACGAGGGTGGGAATGAGCAGCACCACGATCCAGGCGCCGTGCGAGAACTTCGTCACGGCGATCGTCACCATGACGACGCCGGTGACCAGCGCGCCCACGCCGTTGAGCGTGATGCGCCACCACCAGCCCGGGCCGCGTACGCGCATCCAGCGGCGGACCATGCTGCCCTGCGAGAGGGTGAACGATACGAAGACGCCGACGGCATAGAGCGGGATCAGCGCGTGGGTGTCCCCCTTGAAGATCAGGAGCAGCACGATGGCGACGCTGCCGAGGATCACGATGCCGTTGGAGAAGACGAGGCGGTCGCCCTGCGTGGAGAACTGGCGGGGGATGAAGCGGTCCCGCGCGAGGAAGAAGGCGAGCCGCGGGAAGTCGGCGAACGACGTGTTGGCGGCCAACAACAAGATCAGCATCGTCACGAACTGGATCTCGTAGTAGAGGAAGCCGCCGCCGAAGACGTGGCGCGCCAGCTGCGACACGACCGTCTCGTGCTCCTTGGCGACGATGCCGAAGTCGTAGGCGAGATAGGTGATGCCGAGGAAGAGCGTGATGAGGATCGCTCCCAGCCAGGCGAGGACCACGCGCGCGTTGCGGGCCTCGGGAGACTTGAACGCCGGTACGCCATCCGAGACCGCCTCCACGCCCGTCAGCGCCGCGCAGCCGGAGGCAAACGACCGCAACAGCAGGAAGAGCCCGATGCCCTCCAGCCCCGGCGCATGCGCCTGGTACGGCGCCTCGCCCAGGAAATCGAAGATCGCGCCGGCGCCGCCGTACACGACGAGGGCGAACATGCTGGCGACGAAGAGGTAGGTGGGCGCCGCGAAGAGCTTGCCCGACTCGCGAATGCCCCGCAGGTTGGCGATCGCCACGATGGCCACGGCCGCCACGCAGAGCACGACCCGATACGGAAACAGCCACGGCACGGCGGAGGTGACGGCCGCGATACCCGCCGCCACGCTGACCGCGACCGTGAGGACGTAGTCGATCAGCAAGGCCGCGCCGGCCACCAGGGCCGGATAGATGCCGAGGTTGTCCTTGGAGACGATGTAGGCCCCGCCGCCGCGCGGATAGGCCAGGATCGTCTGGCGGTAGGACGACACGACGATCGCGATGAGGATGGCGATGGCGATCCCGATCGGCAGCGAGTAGGACAGCGCGGCGGCGCCCGCGAGCACCAGCACGAGCAGAATTTCTTCGGTCGCGTACGCGGTGGACGAGAGCGCGTCGGAGGCGAAGACCGCCAGCGCGGTCGGCTTGGAAAGACGTTCGTGCCGGGACTGCGCCGTCGGGAGAGGCGTTCCGACGAAGAGCCGCTTCAGCCGGTGCAAACGCACCGGAGCATGATACGCCTCTCCGCCGGGACGACATCAGCGTTCCCTGGGGGTTACGACGCGCTCGAGCGTGGCGCGCGGTCTACGGCGGCTCGAACGGCTCGATCGACTGCCCGTCGGGCGCGTCGAGCAGCGTCCTGGCGCAGGATCGACAATACGTCGCCGACTCCACCGGGATGGCGCAGTGCGAACACACCGCGGCGCCGCATTGCAGGCAGCCGATGAGACGGGGTGCGACACCCGCAGTCGTAGACGCTCATGCGTCCCGGGGGTTCAAGGATCGTTCCAGCGAGACGGCTAAAAGGGCGAGGGCTGCTGGCGATGATGGTCGGCGGCGTTCTCGAACCGCGCATACTGAGGAAGGAACACGACCTTCACGGTGCCGGTGGGCCCGTTGCGCTGCTTGCCGATGATGACCTCGGCGATGTTCTCCTCCTCCGGGGGCACGTCCTCGCGGTAGACCCGCGCGCGATACAGAAACAGAATGACGTCGGAGTCCTGCTCGAGCGCGCCCGAGTTGTGGCTGACGATACCGTCCGCGAGCCACGACTCGGGTCCCGGCACCGTGAGGTCGAAGACGTCCTCGTGGCCCGCCGGCTCGATCGCGACGATACGATCCCACTCGACGTCGCGTCGCCATGCCTCGCCGGTGCGCTCGGCATCGACCATTTCCGCATAATCGCGCAGCGTCTCCGGGAGATGATTGGCCACGGCGAGCATGTCGTGTGTGCTCACCTCGCTGATCCTGGCCCAGCCGCGCTGCGAGAACAGACGATGCTCCTGCGTGGCTCGGATCGAGCGACCGGACGCCAGACGGATCATCCGCAGGGCGCGCCGGCCGACGCGCCAGACGCGCTCGCTCTTCGCGGTCACGATGGCGCCCCGCGGCGTCATCGCGAGCACCTCCGGCGCCGTCCCGACGAGATCGCCGATCGGCACGCGCCGCCCATCGGTCAAGAGCACGCGGGTATCGCCGGTCACGCATTCACGAAGATCCGAGAGCTGGGGCCGGAAGTCGCGCTGCGCGCGCGCCTCCACCGCGCGCGAAAGCTGTGAGAGCGCGACGACCGGCACGTTGAGCTCCTTGGCGAGGGCCTTGAGCGAGCGCGAGATCTCCGAGATCTCTTGCTGGCGGTTGTCGAGCGCGGCACGCCCTCGCATCAGCTGCAGGTAGTCGATCACGAGCAGGTCGAGACCGTGCTCGGCCTTCATCCGGCGGGCCTTGGCGCGCGCTTCGAGGACCGTCAGGCTCGGACTGTCGTCGATGAAGATCTTCGCCTCCGAGAGCCGGCCCGCGGCGGCGGTGAGCCGGTGCCAGTCGGATGACGACAGAAAGCCGGTGCGCACCGCCTGTGAATCGACCTTGGCTTCCGAGCAGAGCATGCGCTGCACGAGCTGCTGCGCCGACATCTCGAGGCTGAGCACGAGCGCCGTCCCGCGCAAAGTGACGCCGACGTGCTGCACGATATTCAGGGCAAAGGCCGTGTTGTGCGTGACCACGTGGTCGTCGGTGACATAGAGCGCGGAGGGGTGACTGACCGCGATGCATTGCGTGGCAACCACCCGCGTCGGCTCGATGGACACGAACATGGGGCGGCGTGGCCGCCGTGGCCTCAGGGTCCGGATCAGCTTCGACGACAGCGTTACGAGCTCCTTGGGCTCCGCGTAGTCGATCGTGCAGACGAACGGCGCCCGCGTGGATCGCCGGCGCACGGAACACCACGCGCCCAGCGAGCGGGCCAGCGCGGCCACCGCACGCGCGAGCGGGCCGCTGCGGACAGTCAGCCGCAACGTACCGCGCGCCTCCACCACGCCGCTCGCGTCGAGCAGGCCGCGGAGCAGGTCCACCCGGGCGGCGCGGCGGGCGTCTATATAGATGTCGGGCACGAACCGCTGCCCGGCGTCGATGTCCCAGAGTTGTAGCCGGCGCAGCGAGTCAATGATCGCGCTGGCCGTGTGGCCCTCGGCGCGGTCGGCCACACGCGCCAACAGCTCCGGGTCGGCCGTCCAGAAGCGGAGCGCGCCGCCCGACAGCTCGCCGGCTCCGAGGAGCGCACCGAGGAGCCAGGGATCGACCGGCAGCGCCTCGGCGTGCCCGTCGTCGCCCGATGGCGTGTCGATGCCGAGGCTCGACCGATAGTGCTTCCGGACGAGCAGGGACGCGATCTGCTCCGTCGTCAGAACGCGCGGCTCTGGCCACGCGCGGTGGTGGACGCGCCAGAGATGCTCGGCGCAGCACTCGGTCGAGCGCCCATCCGAGAACGTCACCCGATAGACCTGACGTCGGCCCTGGGGATATATGCCGAGAACGCGCGACTCTCGACCGTCGATGGACGCCAGCGCGTCGCCGACCTGCAGCTCGCCCATGCGCTTGCTGCCGGTGGTCGTCCTGACTCGCGCGTCGAGTGGCTGTGCCTTTCCCATGCTCGGCCGTCCCGCGATGATGATGAAGTCCGAGGGCTGGAAGCCCGACGTCTCGAGGTCGAGCTTCTCGAAGCCGGTGGCGACGCCGGTGACGTGCTCCTTGCGCTCGTACAGACGCTCGATGTACTCGAAGGTGTTCTTGAGGATCTTGGCGATGGGCAGCGCGCTTCCCTCGAGCCGGCGCTCGGCCAGGCTGAAGATCCGCTTCTCTGCGTCGTCGACCAGCGTCTGGACGTCCTCCTTGGCATCGAAGGCCTGCCCGATGATGTGCGTGGAGGTCTGGATGAGCTCGCGCAGCACCGCCATGTCGCGCACGATCGCCGTATAGGAGGTGAGGTGTGCAGCGATCGAGGCCTCCTCCATCAGTAGCGCAATGGCCGCGGGGCCGCCGACAAACTGCAGCTGGTCGGTGCGACGCAGCTCCTCGCTCAGCGTCAGCGAGTCCACCGGCGCGCCGCGATCGAACAGCGTGAGCATCGCCTGATAGATGGCGCGGTGCGCTTCAGTATAGAGATCAGACGGGCGGAGCACCTCGACGACGCGCGGTAGCGCCTCGCGGCCTTCGAGGAGGACCGCGCCGAGCACGGCGCGCTCGGCGTCGAGATTGTGCGGCGGAATGCGCGAGGGAACTTCGAGCGGACTCAACGGTGCGCCTCACTGCGAATCATGCGCGACGATCCTTGATCTGCTCGCCGAAGTTCGTCAAGAAATTTGTGTTTCGGTGGATGAATTCGTGGACAGTTGGTTGATAGGTGACAGCGGCCGGTGGGCGAACGGTGGAAACGAGGTGGATAAAAACATCGACCGCCGAACGATGTCGTTCGGCGGTCGTGGTCGCGCACGCGCGACGCGTCGAAGCGTTATTCGCGCACGACGCTCACCTTCAGCTGCGCAGTGACGTCGGCGTGCAGACGGATGGGGACGGTCGTCTCACCGAGCGTCTTGATCGGCTCGTCGAGCTGCACGCGCTTGCGCTCGACTTTCACGCCGTGCTTGTCCAGGAACTCGACGAGATCCTGGGACGTGACGGAGCCGAAGAGCTTGCCTTCTTCCGAGGCCTGGCGCCGTTCCTCGTACGCCAGCGCCTCGATGCGCCCGCGGAGCGCCTCGGCGTCGTCCTTGATGCGATCTGCCTTGGCGTTCGCCTGTTTCTTGATGTGCTCGAGGTTCTTGAGGTTGCCCGCGGTGGCGCTGAGCGCCAGCTTCTGCGGAATGAGAAAGTTGCGGGCGTAGCCGTCGGAGACGTCGCGGACCTCGCCGCGCCGACCAAGCTTCTGCACGTCGTCCAGCAGAATGATTTTCATGATCCGTTCCTAGTCGGTCGAGACGTACGGTAGCAGCGCGACCGTGCGCGCGCGCTTGATGGCATGAGTGAGCGCGCGCTGGTGCCGCGCGCAGCTGCCGGAGATGCGGCGCGGAATGATCTTCCCGCGCTCGGTCACGAAGCTGCGCAGACGCCGGACGTCCTTGTAATCGACGACGTCGACCTTGTCCGCGCAGAACTTGCAGATCTTCCGCCGGCCGAACCGGCGGCGCTTGACGGGTTTCGCTGCGGGGGGAATGGCGCTCCTCCTTTAACCGTTAGAACGGGACGTCGTCGTCGCCGCCGCCGCCGCCGGCATTGGCCGTCTCTTCGGCGAACGCCGGCGCAGTCGCCGGCGCGCCCGCGGACGCACCCTTGGTGCGGCTCATGAACTGTACGCGCTCGGCGACGACTTCGGTGACCGTGCGCTTCTGGCCGTCCTTGCCTTCCCAGTCGCGCGTTTGCAGCCGGCCCTCGACGAAGATGCCGCTGCCTTTGTCGAGGTATTCGCCGCACGACTCGGCCTGCTTGCCCCACACGACCACGGTGAGGAAGCACGCTTCTTCGCGCTTTTCTCCCGACTGCGTCGTGTAGTTGCGGTTGACGGCCATCCGCAGATCCGCGACGGCCGTGCCACTGGGCGTGTAGCGCAGCTCCGGGGGACGGGTCAGGTTACCGATCAGCAACACCTTGTTGAGGCTCGCCATCAAACGACCTCCTCGAGGACCTTGCTGTCCCCGCCGGGGGTTTCTTGCGCCTTTCTCGCGCGAGCCTTCTTGCTGCGTGGCGGCACCCGCGTCGACAGAAAGCGCAGGACGTTTTCGTTCAGCCGGAGCTGCCGCTCGAGCTCCTTCACCATGGACGGCTCGGCCTTCGCCTCGAACACCGCGTACGTGCCTTCCCGTTGCTTGCGGATGTCGTACGCGAGCCGGCGCTTTCCCCAGTTGTCGACCTTGTCGACCTCGATGCCGAGCGACTTCGCCTGCTCACCGATCTGCGTGAGGAGCGTGGCGACTTCCTCGTCGGTCGGCTTGGGATCGACGATCACGAGTAGTTCGTAGGGCCGCAGTGCACTCACCTCCCGAAGAATCTTGGGTCGAAGCGCTTAACGATAACAAACATCATCAGGGCTCACAAGGTCAATGCCGGAAAAGAGATACGGCCCGAGCCGTATTCGACCCGGGCCGTACGCCGGCACATCGCGCCGGCTTCAAGCGTTCAGTGCTCCGGGGGAGTTCGAGGGGGGCGCCTCGCCCCCCTCGACTCAGTAGGACAACGAAGGACAGGCCTCGCCTGCCCGACTCCTATCTCACCCTTAGTACATGTCGCCGTGCGGCATCGCCGGAGCCGCCGCCGCCTTCTCCTCCGGGATGTCGGTGACCAGCGCTTCCGTGGTCAGCAGCAGCGAGGCGATCGACGCCGCGTTCTGCAGCGCCACCCGCTCGACCTTCGCCGGATCGATGATGCCGGCCTGCAGCATGTCCACGTACTCGTTGCTGTCGGCGTCGAAGCCGCGCGTCGCGACCGTCTCCGCCTTCACCTTCTCGACGATCACGCTGCCCTCGAGGCCGGCGTTCTCGACGATCTGGCGAATGGGCTCTTCGAGCGCACGCCGGACGATCATGGCGCCGACCTTTTCGTCACCCTCGAGCTTCTTGAGGTTGTCGACGGCCTTCGCGCAGCGCAGCAGGGCCACGCCGCCGCCCGGCACGATGCCTTCCTCGACCGCGGCGCGGGTCGCGTTGAGCGCGTCCTCGACGCGGGCCTTCTTTTCCTTCATCGCCGTCTCGGTCGCCGCGCCGACCTTGATCACCGCCACGCCGCCGGCCAGCTTGGCCAGCCGCTCCTGCAGCTTCTCGCGGTCGTAGTCGCTCGTCGTCTCGTCGATCTGGGCGCGGATCTGCTTGATGCGGCCCTCGATCGCGGACGACTTGCCCGCGCCCTCGACGATCGTCGTGTTGTCCTTGTCCACGACCACCTTCTTCGCCTTGCCGAGATCCTCGAGCTTGATGTTCTCGAGCTTGATGCCAAGGTCCTCGGTGATCGCCTTGCCGCCGGTGAGGGTCGCGATGTCCTCGAGCATGGCCTTACGGCGGTCACCAAAGCCGGGCGCCTTCACCGCGCAGGTGTGCAGCGTGCCGCGCAGCTTGTTGACGACCAGGGTGGCTAGCGCCTCGCCCTCGACGTCCTCGGCGATGATCAGGAACGGCTTGCCGGAGCGTGCCACCTGCTCGAGCAGCGGCAGCATGTCCTTCATCACGCTGATTTTCTTTTCGTGAATCAGAACCAGCGCGTCCTCGAGGACCACTTCCATCCGCTCGGCGTCAGTGACGAAGTACGGTGACAAGTACCCGCGGTCGAACTGCATGCCCTCGACCACGTCCAGTACGGTGTCGGCCGACTTCGATTCCTCGACCGTGATCACCCCGTCCTTACCGACCTTCTCCATCGCCTCGGCGATCAGGTTGCCGATCGTCTTGTCGTTGTTGGAGGCGATCGTCGCGACCTGGGCGATCTCCTTCTTGTCCTTGGTCGACTTGCTGAGCTTCTTCAGCTCCTCGGTCACGGCCTCGACCGCCGCCTCGATGCCCCGCTTGAGACCCATCGGGTTGGCGCCCGCCGTCACGTTCTTCAGTCCCTCGCGAAAGATGGCCTGGGCGAGCACCGTGGCGGTGGTGGTACCGTCACCCGCGATGTCGGAGGTCTTGGACGCGACCTCCTTCAGCATCTGAGCGCCCATGTCCTCGTAGGGGTCCTTGAGCTCGATCTCCTTGGCGACGGTGACACCGTCCTTGGTGATCGTGGGGCTACCGAACTTCTTGTCGATGACGACGTTGCGCCCCTTCGGGCCCAGCGTCGCTTTCACGGCCGCGGCCAGGATGTTCACGCCCTTGAGGAGACTTGCGCGAGCATCCTCTTCGAACTTCAGCTGCTTCGGCATGGATCGTGTGCCTCCCTAAATGTGTTCTGGAATGTGTAGGGTAATCCCGACGCGGTCATTGCTACTCGAGGATGGCGAGGACGTCCTCTTCGCGAAGGATGAGGTAGTCGTCCCCATCGATCTTGACTTCGTTACCGGAGTATTTGCCGAACAGGATGCGATCGCCGGACTTCACGTCGAGCGGGATGCGTTTGCCGTCTTCGGCGATCTTGCCGTTGCCGGCGGCCACGACCTTCCCGCGCTGCGGCTTTTCCTTCGCCGTATCGGGGATGATGATGCCGCCGATCTTCTCCTCGCTCTCTTCCTCGCGCTTGACGAGGATGCGGTCATGCAGCGGACGCACTTTCATAGACCCCTTGCCTCCCTGGGTTACGGTTGATGCTTGAGCGGCTTTCGCCATGGCGACCGACCTCACTGTATGTGTATTAGCACTCGTTTAGAGCGAGTGCTAATATACCCGGCCACCGGGTGGAAGCAAGCGAAAAAATCGGAGGCCTGCGAATGCCAAAAAGTGTTTTTATTTCGAATGTTTTACCGGAGCAGGCACGGGCACTTATCCCTCGCGATTACGGGGTCGACTACAACGACACCGACACGCCCTTACCAAAGGCCGATCTGATCCGGAGGCTACGCGGCAAGGACGCTCTGATTTGCCACATCATCAGCACCATCGACGAGGAGGTCCTGGCGGGGGCGCCGGGTCTCAAGGCCGTCTGCAACGTCGCCGTCGGCTTCAACAACATCGACGTGGCGGCCTGTAAAAAGCGCGGCGTCGTCGTCACGAATACGCCGGACGTGCTGACGGAAACGACGGCCGACTTCGCCTGGGCCCTGCTCATGGCCACCGCGCGGCGAGTGGTCGAGGCCGACCGCTTCGCGCGCTCAGGCCAGTGGACGCGCTGGCAGTGGGACCTGCTCTGGGGCAACGACGTCTACGGCAAGACGCTCGGGGTGATCGGCTTCGGGCGCATCGGCCGCGCGGTCGCCCGCCGAGCGCTCGGCTTCAACATGCGCGTGCTCTACCACGATACGGTGCGCGCCGACGCCGACGCCGAGCGCGAGCTGCAGGCGACCTATATGGACCGCGACGCGTTGTTGCGGGAGTCGGACTTCGTCAGCCTGCACACCCTGCTGATCCCCGAGACGCGGCACCTGATCGATGAGCGCACGTTGCGCCTGATGAAGCCGACGGCCATCCTCGTCAACGCCGCGCGCGGCCCGATCGTGGACGAAGCGGCGCTGGTCAAGGCGCTCAAGGAACGCTGGATCGCCGCGGCCGGGCTCGACGTGTTCGAGGAGGAGCCGAAGATCCATCCCGGGCTGCTCTCGCTCACCAACGTGACCCTGGCGCCTCACATCGCGAGCGCATCGCTCGATACGCGCCTGGCGATGGCGACTCTCGCCGTGCGGAACTGCCTGGCGGTGCTGGAGGGCAAGCCGGCGATTACGCCGGTCGGCTAACGGCGCGTCGACGGGCCGGCTTGGGCCCACTCTTTCCACTGGCTCCAGCGTGGAAAGTAGACGGCGTGGGCGGCGACAGCGACGACGAACAGCGGGTATGCGGCCTCGCGCAGGCCTGTCATCAGAAAGGCGGTAACTCCTAGGACGGCAGGAATCTCGGCGAGTGCGAAGGTCACGACGCTCGCGACCTGGATGCGCGCGCCTGCATCAGTATCAGCGGGACCGCCGGCAAGCATCGAGCGTCGGACGATCGACGCTGCGGACGCGACGATCACGCCGACAGCGAACGCCAAATAGCCGACCCGCACCTCGCCCGGAAACGGATACGTGCGGGTCTGAAGCCGCGCGATGAGCTCCACGACCACCCAGTACACGCCGACCGACACCAGCATCGCGATCGCGATCACGGTAACGACGCGATGCCGGTCGCGGAGCAGAACGGTGCTCATGACATCGCTTGCGCGCCAAGGCGTCGTTCGATGCGTCCGAGGCGATGGCCAAGGGCCTCCAGCACCCGCTCGGCGGCGCCGGCGGCGCGCGCCAGGTCCAGCGCGTCGGTGACGACGGCCCGCGCGGCGGCGAAATCTCGCGCGCGATGCTCATGGAACTTGGCCAGCTCCTCCCATGGCCGGGGGTCGAACAGCTCGCGCTGGCGTGCCGCATCCCACAGCTCGCACGCGGTTTGCCAGCGGGCCGCGCGCTTCTCCCACCACGCCAGACGCAGCCGGACCCAGTGGGCGGCCTCCCCGCCGAGTCCGGCCTCCAGCGCGGCGCGATAACAGCCGAGCCCGCGCTCGACATCGACGGGCTCCCAGAGCCGACCGAGCCCCGCCCACTCCTCGGCGCGCAGCGCCGGCGCCTCGCCGAGGGCGGCGCCGAACCAGCCAACGAGCGCGGCCAGGGAGAGCACGTCGTCGCGGTTGTGGGCGAAGATCCGCGCCAGCGGGGCGGCGCGCTTGCGGCGGAGCCAGTCGAAGTAGAGTGTGGGAATGAGCGCGCCGGGCACGTCCTGCTCGCGCGCGAGACCGAGCACGTCACGCTCGAGTGTCCCCAGTCGGCAGTCGTCGAAGCAACCCGTCCACACCCGGCGTGAAGGCCGCAGCAGGTCGAAGTGCGGCAGCGTCGCCGGCCAGCGCCGCCGCGCCAGCACAAAACGCGTCTCCAGCAGCGGCAGGTCAAAGCCACCGCCGTTGAACGTCACGATGCCCCCGGCGCGCTCGAGCAGCGGGGCGAGTGCGGCGAGCAGCGCCGGCTCCTCGTCGAGGTCACGCATGAAGTGCTGGACGACCACGAACACGTCGCCCTCGATCCAGCCGGCGCCGACGAGGAAGGCATAGGTGCCGGTGCCGCCGGCGAGGCCGGTCGTCTCCGTGTCAAGAAACAACAGCCGCTCGGCCGCTGTTGGCGCCGACTCCACGCGCGCCACGCGCGCCAGCACACCGAGAGGCGCCTGTCGCAGGCCTTCGAGCGGCATGCGACCGTGCCGGTGATGCAGCGGATACTCGCGGCGGACGACGACGAGCGAGCCGCCCTCGGTCTGCACGACCTCGCCGCCGACGATGCGCTCGATCGGTTCGGCGGCGGCACGCGGCCCCTGGCGCGTCTCGATGCGCCGGATGATCCGCCGCAGCTCGTCGAGACTCTGCACCGGGGTCAGGTGGTGAGTTCGCGCAGCAGTTTGGCGGCGACCGCTTTGGCGCGGCGGCCGACTTCGTTGACAGGCCCCACGCACGAGGGACAACCGAACGCGCACGGACACGCCGCGAGCGTCTCGAGACCGCGGGCGAGCAAATCCGGGAGCATCTCGAATACCCGCTCGGCGAGGCCGATCCCACCCGCGTGCGAGTCGTAGAGATAGATGGTGGGATTGAACTCCGCGGCGTTCATCAGCCGCGCCTTCGTCGATTCTCGCGTGGCCACCGCCCCCGTGGCGGCCGGCGTGGTGTCGCCGAGCCACGAGCCGAGATCGCGTACGTCGCAGAGCAGGAAGATCGGGGCGAGATGGTGCAGCAGGTAGGTCACCGCCCGCAGCCCATCGATGAGCTCTTCGCGTGAGCGACTCACACGCTCGAGCGTGGTGGGCGCCACCGTCAGCCAAGCGCTCGTCGTCTGCATCTCCTGCTGCGGCAGCTCGACCTCGCCCGAGCCGACGTTCTCCATCGTCCCGAGCTTGATCTTCTTGAAGCCGACCACCTTCTCGGCCACCAGCACCTCGCCCTGCTCGGCGACGTATCCGCGGGGCTCGCGGCCCTCGAAGCGCTGCAGGATCCAGACGCCTTTGGCGCTCACGGCGTCGGTGAAGTAGTCGACGTTCACCCGCTTGACGTAGGCGACCTTTTCCTCGTCCTCGCGGAAGCGCAGCTCCTGCACCTCGTACGGCACGCTCTCCACGAGATAGATGGCCTTCGGATAGATGGTCGCGAAGGCGCTGCCCCAGTCGACCTCGGCGATGATCTGGCGCTTCTTCGTCTGCTGCGCGTCGCGTGCGGTGGTGTCGATCACGACGAAGTTGTCCGTCGTGACCGTGCGCAGCGAGATGTGGTCGGCGGGATAGGTCTCCGACGCCCAGTGATAGCGCTCGCCCGCGCGGTGGAGCACACCCTCGTCCTCGAGCGCGGCGGCGAGCTTGCGCACGTCCGTGCCTCCGAATGGCTCGTCGGCGACGAGCGGTAGCTCGAAAGCAGCGCACTTCAGATGATTGGCGAGGATGAACGGGTTGTCAGGGTTGACCCGCGCGTGCTCCGGCGGCGTGCCGAACAGATACTCGGGGTGCGTGACCATGAACTGATCGAGGGGCGCGCTGGTGGCGACGAGAATCGCCGCCGACGGGCCCGAGCGTCGCCCGGCGCGCCCGGCCTGCTGCCAGAGCGAAGCGATGGTGCCCGGATAGCCCGCGAGCACGGCGACGTCGAGGTGGCCGATGTCCACCCCGAGCTCCAGCGCGTTCGTGGACACCACGCCGAGCACGTCGCCCGCACGCAACGACTGCTCGACCTCGCGCCGGCGATTGGGCAGGTAGCCGCCGCGGTAGCCGCGAACGATCCCGGAGTCGCCGGTGGCACGGTCCGCGACGCCGCTCTTGATGGCCGTCAGCAAGACTTCCGTCGAGAGCCGGCTCTGGGCGAAGGCGATGGTGGCGACTTTCTCGCGCAGCAGCCGGATGGCGAGCTTGGCGGCCTCCCCGAGATAGGGCGCGCGGATGCCGAGCTCGGGATTCACGACGGGCGGGTTGAAGCAGAGAAACGTCTTTTCGCCGCTCGGCGCGCCGCTCTCGGCCAGCTCGTCGACGTCGTGCCCCGTCAGCCGCGCGGCGAGCTCGCCGGGATTGGCAATGGTCGCCGACGCCATGATGAACTGCGGCGCCGAGCCGTAATGCGCGCAGATGCGGTGCAGGCGGCGCAGCACGTTGCTCAGATGCGAGCCGAAGACGCCGCGATACGCGTGCAGCTCGTCGATGACGATGTACTTGAGGTTCTGAAACAGCACCGCCCACTTGGTGTGATGCGGCAGGATGCCGGAGTGCAGCATGTCGGGATTGGTGAGCACGAGATTGGCGCGCGCCCGCACGGCGCGTCGGGCGTCCTGCGGCGTGTCGCCGTCGTACGTGAACATCCGCATCTCGGGCAGCTGCTTGGCCAGCTGCTCGAGCTCCGCCAATTGATCCTGGGCGAGCGCCTTCGTCGGAAACACGTAGAGCGCGCGAGCGTCGGGCTGATGCACGAGCGCCTGCAGCACCGGCAGGTTGTAGCAGAGCGTCTTGCCGGAGGCGGTGGGCGTCACCACCACGACGTGGCGTCCGTCCTGTACGAGCTCCCACGCGTGCGCCTGATGGCTGTAGAGCTGCTCGATCCCGCGCGCGCGCAGGGCTTCGACGATGCGCGGGTCCATCGTCGCGGGAAACGGCGCGTACACGGCGGGGCGCGCGGGAAAATGTCGAGAGGCGGTGATGCAGGAGCCCGTCGAGGCGGAGATCAGCAGATCGTCCAGGATCTCGCCGAGCATCGGGGCGACTGTATCATAGCGACGTGAAGCGCCTCGCGTTTTGGCTGCCGCCGCTCCTCTGGATGGCGACGATCGCGTGGTTTTCCACGGCGCAATTCAGCGCCGAGAACACGGGCAGCGTGCTGACCCCCCTGTTCCGCTGGCTCGTGCCCCACGCCACCGAGCCGCAGCTGGCCGCGCTGCACGCGCTAACGCGCAAGGCGGCGCACATCACCGAGTACGCCGTCCTCTGCGCCCTGTGGTTCGTCGCCCTCACGCGCGAGCGTGGACTGTCTCGGCGGCGCGCGGCGTGGATCGCGCTGCTCGTGGCCATCGGCTGGGCGTGCCTGGACGAATGGCATCAGGCGATCGTGCCCAGCCGAACGGCGAGCGCGATGGATGTCGCCATCGACACCCTCGGAGCGCTGGCCGCGGCCACGGTCGGCCGCTACGGTGGGGGCCGCGTCCTCGAGGTCGCGGCCGCCGTCTTTCTGTGGACGGCGGCGGCCGGCGGCGCGCTGGTCATCGCGATCGATCTCGCCAGCGGGGTGTCGGCCGGCGTGCTGTGGCTCACGGTGCCCGGCGCGAGCGTAGCGCTGGCGCTCCGCCGGCGCGCGGCGGCGCGAACCTGACTACACCTTGAGCCGCGGATCCAGCGTGTCGCGCAGCCCGTCGCCGAAGAGATTGATGCCGAGCACCGTCATCAGGATGGCCAGGCCCGGGAAGGTTGCCAGCCACCACGCGGTCGAGATGTAGACGCGGCCGTCGGCCAGCATCCCGCCCCAGGTCGGGGTCGGCGGCTGCACGCCGAGCCCGAGGAACGACAGCGCCGACTCGATCACGATCACGCGCGCCATGTCCAGCGTCGCCACCACCAGCCAGGGCGTGAACACATTGGGCAGCACGTGGCGCATCAGAATGCGACCGTCGCGGCTGCCCAGCGCTTGCGCCGCCTGCACGAATTCGCGCTCCCGCAACGACAGCGCGGCGCCGCGCACGATGCGCGCGTAGACGACCCAGCTCGAGACGCCGATCACGCAGATGATCGTCGTGAGGCTCGGTCCCAGCACGCCGATGACGGCGATGGCGAGCAGGATGAACGGGAACGCCAGCTGAATGTCCGCGAGCCGCATCAACACGTCGTCGACGCGGCCGCCGAAATAGCCGGCCAGGAGCCCGGCCATCATGCCCAGCACGCCGGAGATGGCGACGGCGGCGAACCCCACCATGAGCGCCGGCCGCGCGCCGAAGACGATGCGCGCCAGGATGTCGCGACCGAGGTGGTCGGTGCCGAGCACGTGCACGCGCCCGCCGGCGTCTCGTGTCAGCGGCGCCTTGAGCCGCTCGCCGATGTCCTGTTCCGTGGGATCGAAGGGGGTGACGAGCGCCGCCGCCAGCGCGGTCGCGACCACCACGGTCACCACCACGAGACCGAAGAGCGACGTCCGCCGCCGCGCCAGCCGGCGCATGAACACCCACCACTCGCTCCGCGCGGGCGCGAGCGCTTCGGGCATCGGCAGCGCGGTGGCGCGCGTGCTCACGACAGCCGGATTCGTGGGTCGAGGTACGTGTACACGACGTCGACGAAGAGGTTGACGAGGACGAACGTCGACGCCAGGAGAAACACCGCGGCCTGCACGACGGGATAGTCGCGATTGTAGATCGCCTGCACGGAGAGGCGGCCCACCCCCGGCCACGCGAAGATCGTCTCCGTGATGACCGAGCCGCCGAGCAGCGTGCCGAGCTCGATCCCGACGATGGTGACGATCGGAATGGCGGCGTTCTTCAGCGCGTGCTTCCACACGACGGGCGGGTCGCTCACGCCCTTGGCGCGCGCCGTACGGATGTAATCCTGGTTCAGCACCTCGAGCATCCCGGAGCGGGTCAGCCGGGTGATGCGCGCGGTCGTGAAGAGTCCGAGCGTGATCGCGGGCAACACGAGATGCCGCCACTCGCCGCGGCCCGACGACGGCAAGAGGTTGAGCTGCACCGAGAAGAGGAGGATCAGCATGATTCCGAGCCAGAAGGTCGGCATCGACTGGCCGAGGAGGGCGATCACCGTCGAGACGTAGTCGAGCAGCGTGTTGCGGCGCACCGCGGACACGATGCCGGCGGGAATCGCCAGGCAGAGGGCGATCAACAACGCCGCGCCCGCCAGCTCAAACGTCGCCGGCATGCGCTCGACGACGAGACCAAATGCCGGCTCGCCGTGACGGATGGAGTCGCCGAAGTTCCCGCGCACGGCGCCAGCCAGGAAGCGGCCGTACTGGACGTACAGCGGGTCGTTGAAGCCCATCCGCTCGCGGAACTGCCGGATGTCGTCGGCGGTGGCCTCGGGCGGCAGCAGCACGAGCGCGGGATCCCCCGTGAGATGCAGGATCACGAAGACGACGACGGAGATACCAAGCAGCACGACCAGCGACTGCGCCAGTCGCCGGGCGAGGAACGTCCTCATGCCTCGCGGCGCAGGCGGGCGACGGCCTCGATGTGCGGAGTCTGCGGGAACATGTCCACCGGCTGCACCCATTCGAGCCGATACCCGTGACGCGCGAGGTCGCTCACGTCGCGGGCAAGCGTGGACGGGTTGCAAGACACGTAGACGATGCGCGCGGGCGCCATGGACGCGAGCGCGGCCAGCGCCTTGGGATGAAAGCCGGCGCGCGGCGGGTCGGCCACAACGACGGAGGCGCTCACGCCCTGGCGCACGAGATCCGGCAGCACGTGCCGCACCTCGCCCGCGAGGAACGTGCAGTTGTCGATGCCGTTGGCGCGCGCGTTGCGGATGGCGTCGGCGACGGCGGCCGCCGCGAGCTCGATCCCGTACACCGCGCGCACGCGCCGCGCGAGCAGCAGGCTGATGGCGCCGGTGCCGGCATAGAGATCGAGCAGCGTCTCCGAGCCCTCGAGCTCGCAGGCCTCTGCCACGAGGGCGAACAGGCGCTCGGCCTGCAGCGTGTTCGTCTGGAAGAACGAGTTGGCCGAGACCTGGAACGTCACCGGCCCCAACGCCTCGCGGATATGATCGCGCCCCGCCAGCAGGTGCTCCTCGGAGCCGACGGCGACACTCGCCTTCTTGGCGTTGACGTTGAGCACGACGCTCGCCGTCGCGGGCAGGCGCGCGCGCAGGGCGTCGGCCACCGGCCCCAGCGCCTCGACGTCGGGAGCCACGCCCACCACGTTCACCATCGCCTCACCCGTGTTGCGACCGTGGCGCATCATGACGAAGCGCAGCAGGCCGCGCTCGGTCCGAGGGTCGTACACGGAGAGCGCGCGGTCGCGAACCTGCCGACGGAACTCATCGAGTAAAACGTTCATCGGCTCCGATTGCAGGAGGCAGCGCTCGATGTCGAGCACGACGTCGTAGCGCTCGGCGGCGTGCAAGCCGATGGCCGGCGGCTCGTGCGCCACCGTGAACTCCATCTTGTTGCGATAGCCGTAGGGCTCCGGAGCGGGCAGGATCGGCCGCAGCTCGAAGGCGCCGACGCCGCCCAGCCGCTGCAGGCAATCACGGACTTGCTTTTCTTTGAACGCGAGCTGCGCCGGGTACGCGAGATGCTGAAGCCGGCAGCCGCCGCACTGCCCGAAGTATGGGCAGGGGGCTTGCACACGGTCGGGAGAGGCGACGAGCACCTCGTCGATCGTCGCCCGCCCAAAGCGGCCGCGCGCCTCGACCAGACGGACGCGCAGTCGGTCGCCCGGGAGCCCGCCGCGCACGAAGATCACGTAGCCGTCAGCGCGTCCAACGCCCTCGCCGCCGAATGCGAGATCCTCGATCGCGAGCTCGAGCGTGTCGCCGCGACGCGGTTTCGCCATGGACCAAGCCACTATAAGCGTCGGTCCCAAACCAGTCAATTTGGCGAGGACTTCGCGGTGTATCATGTCGGCGTAATGAGGAGCGGAACGCCGCGGGCCGTGGCCGATGTCCTCGCGGCCGCCGTCCCCCAGATCGCCGAGCGACTTCCCGAGTATCGAATCCGCAGGGCTTGGCGCTCGCTGGTGGGCGTCGACATCGCGCGGCGCACGCAGCCCCTGTCGCTCGCGAACGGCTGTCTGCACGTCGTCGTCGACAACTCACCATGGCTGCACGAGCTGACGCTGCGCGCGGCCGAGTTGACGGAGCGGCTGCGCGCGCAGTTCGACGTCGTCCGATCCCTTCGCTTCACCCTCGGAACCCTCCCGGCCGAGCCCTCGCCGCCGGCCGAGCGTCGCGAGCGTCGCGCGAAGACGCTCGACGACGACGACCGCCGTGACATCGAGGCGGCGGCTTCGGCGATTTCCGATCCCGCGCTGGCCGACGTCGCGCGCCGGCTGCTGACGACGGCGCGCCGCGCAGACCACGCACGAGGTGCAACACGATGACCGGGTCCAGGGTCGCTGTCCTCCTCCTCCTCCTGCCGCCGCTCCTCGCCGGTTGCGCGACGCTGTCGCGCAACGCCGGCCCCGACGACGGCGACGTCCCGCGCCTGCGCCTGCTGCCCACAGCGCGCGATCCGCGCGCCGAGGCGTACTACGACTTCGCGGCGGCGCAGTTGCAGGTGCAGGCCGGTCGCTTCAAGGAAGCCATCCCCCTGCTGCAGGACGCGATCAAGCGCGATCCCAATTCCGCCTTCTTGTGGACGCAGCTGGCGCAGTGGCTCATCCGCGCCGATCAGCCCGCCGAGGCCCTCACCGCCGCGCAGAAGGCCGTGCAGCTCGCGCCCGACGACCCGGGCCCGCACCTCACGCTGGCCGAGCTGCTGCGGGGCCAGAAAAATTTCAGCGGTGCGGAGGCCGAGCTCGAGAAGGTCATCGAGCTGAATCCGAACAACGAGGACGCCTACCTCACGCTCGCGCGCTACCAGGTGGAGCAGAAGGCGTACGATCGAGCGCGCGCCGTGCTGCTGCGGCTCGCCGACAAGCAGCCGCGGCTGGCGCAGGCGCAGTTCCTGCTCGGCCGGCTGGCCATCGAGACGGAGAATTGGGACGAGGCGATCACGCGGCTCACGCGGGCGGTCGAGCTCGATCCCGATCACGACGGCGCGTGGACGGCCCTCGGCTACGTCTACGAGACGCGACACCGCACGGAAGAGGCGGTGGAAACCTATCGCAAGGCCGTGCAGGCCAACCCGGACAATCCCGCCTTCGTCGAGCGCCTCGGCGACCTGCTCATCCGTCTGGGACGCTTCAAGGAGGCGCAGACGGAGATCGAGCAGCTCGCGGAGATCGCGCCCCGCGACGCGCGCGTGTGGATGAAGCTCGGCGCCGTCTTCTACGAGCAGAAGATGTACGACCGCGCCAGTGACGCGTTCCGGCGCGTGGTGATGCTCGAGCCGACGAACCTGCGCGCCCGCTATTTCCTCGCCACCACATATATGGACGCGGGCAAGGACACCGAGGCGCGCACGGAACTCGAACGCATCCTACGCGCCGATCCGCGCTCCATCGATGCGCGGGTGCAGCTCGGCTTCCTGTACGGTCGCGCCAAGCGCTTCGACGAATCGATCGCCGTCCTGCGCGAGGCGGTGAACCTGGAGCCGAAGCGGCCCGAGTTGTTCTTGTACCTCGGCACCGCGTATTTCCGCGCCAAGGATTACGATCGCGCGCTGGAGACACTGCGCGAGGGCCTCTCGCTCGACGAGAAGAACCGGGACCTGCACTTCCAGGTCGGCGTCGTCCTCGAAAAGCAGGCGAAGTTCGACGACGCCGTGGGCGCCTTCCGGCGCGTCATCACGCTGGATCCCAAGCACGCGGAGGCCTACAACTACGTCGGCTACATGTACGCCGAGCGCGGTCAGAACCTCGACGAGGCGATCTCGATGATCGGCAAGGCGCTCGCCCTGGAGCCGGACAACGGCTACTTCATCGACAGCCTCGGCTGGGCGTACTACCAGCAGGGCAAGTATCCCGACGCCCTTCGTGAGCTCAAGCGGGCCGTCGAGAAGGCCAAGGAAGACCCCGTCATCTTCGACCACCTCGGCGACGCGTACTCGAAGAACGGCTTCGAGGAAGATGCGCTCGCCGCGTGGGAGAAGTCGCTGTCGCTCGATCCGAGCGCGGACGGCGTCAAGCAGAAGGTTCAGGACGCGAAGTCGCGGCTCCGCCGTGCGCAGGGCGAACGCTCCAAAGCGTCTCAGTAGCGTCCTCGTCGTCCTGCTGCTCGCCGGTTGCGCGATCGCGCCGCCCACACCTCACGCGCCCATCGCGGGCGAAGCGCGGCAGGTGGTGGACCGACTCACCGCCCGCTGGCAAGAATTCCAGGATCTGCGCGCGCTCGCCGACGTCACGTTCAAGCGCGGCAGCAATCGTCAGCGGCTGAGCGGAGTCCTGCTCGCGCGCGCGCCCGCCTCCGTCCGCTTCGAGGCGCTCTCCCCCTTCGGCCAACCCTTCCTGCTCGTCGCCATGCACGATGGCCGCATCACCGTCTACAACGCGGTGACCAACGAGGCGCGCGTCGGCGACGCGACGGTCGAAAGCGCCGCTGATCTGATCAGTCTGCCCGTCGAGCCCGCCGATCTGGTCGGGATCCTGTCCGGGCGGGCCGTTCCGCCCTCGGATCTGCGCGTGGCCGAGCTGCTGCCGGCCGACGAGCTCGGGCCGTCGATCAACCTCGTCGGACGCTACAACCGACAGCGCGTGTGGCTGGACCCCGCGACCGGCGTCGCGCGCCAGATCACGATCACCGGCGGTCGCACGGAGGCAACCGTCACCTTCCGGCGCGCCGACGACGGCGCCCTCACCGGATTCGACGTGACGGCCGGCAACGGCTATGTGACCGGCGCGGTCCGCTATCGATCCTTCGCGGAAAACGTCGGCATCGACGCGGACCGCTTCGCGTTGGCGTTGCCCAAGGACGCGAAAATACAGAGCATCCGTTGACCATGCGCGGCCGCGCGTGATAGCCTTCCGTGCTTTGTCGAAGGGGAGCGGGCCCGCGCGTCAGCTCGTGCTCAATGCCGCGGCCAAGGTGAACCTGGTGCTCGAGGTGTTGGGCAAGCGTGACGACGGCTATCACGAGCTCGTCACGGTGATGCAGGCCGTGGACCTCTCCGACCGGATCACCCTCGAGGAGGCCGACGTCCTCGAGCTCCGGAGCCGGGTGCCCGGAGTGCCTACCGACGGCCGCAACCTGGCGTTGAGGGCGGCGACGGCGCTACGCGAAGCGGCCGGCATCACCGGCGGCGCGCGGATCACGCTGGACAAGCGGATCCCGGTCGCGGCCGGCCTCGGCGGCGGTTCGGCGGACGCGGCGGCGGTCCTGCTGGGACTGAACCGGCTGTGGCGGCTGCGCTGGCCCGTCGCGCGGCTGGAGCAGGTAGCAAGCGGACTCGGGATGGACGTGCCGTTCTTTCTGCGCGGCGGCACGGCGCTGGCGACCGGACGCGGCGAGCGGATCGAGCGGTTGCGCGGCAGCTCGCTAGGGTTGGTGCTCGTGAATCCGCGCTTCGAGGTGAGCACGGCGGAGATGTACGGACGGGTCACACCGGAGATGTACAGCGACGGCCGGCACGCGAAGACGCTGTCCGGCGGGTTCGGCGGACGAAGCCCTGCCCGCGTGGCCGCGAGCCTCTACAATGGGTTGCAGGAAGCGGCGGTGGCGGCGTATCCGCCGATCGGCAGGATCCGGGCGGCGCTGCTGGCGGCGGGCGCGCTCGGGGCGCTGATGTCCGGCAGCGGCCCGACGGTGTTCGGCGTCGCCCGCTCGTTCGAGCACGCGCGGCAGATCCGCCGGCGGCTTACGCGCGGGGCCTGGGACTGCTGGGCGGTACGAACGTTGAGTGGCCCTGCGATTCGGATGATCGGTTGATGGAGACACACATGCTGGGGCGTGGCCAAGCGGCAAGGCGCGGGACTTTGGATCCCGTATTCGGAGGTTCGAATCCTCCCGCCCCAACCACCCTGACGGTGAGGCGTCGATGTCCTACGATCTGAAGCTGTTCACCGGCAACGCGAACCGCCCGCTGGCGGAGGAGATCGCGCAGTACCTCCGCGTGCCGCTCTCCGACGCGGAGGTCACGCGGTTCTCCGACGGCGAGGTCTTCGTGCAGGTCAACGAGAACGTCCGTGGCGCGGACGTCTTCGTGATCCAACCCACATGCCCGCCCGTGAACGACACGCTGATGGAGCTGCTCATCATGATCGACGCGTTCAAGCGCGCGTCGGCCCATCGCATCACCGCCGTGCTGCCGTACTACGGATACGCGCGCCAGGACCGCAAGGTGCAGGGACGGATGCCGATCTCGGCCAAGCTCGTCGCGGATCTGCTGGAGGCGGCGGGCGTGGATCGCGTGCTCGCGCTCGACCTGCATGCCGGCCAGATCCAGGGCTTCTTCAATATTCCCGTCGACCACCTATTCGCCGGACCGGTGGTGATGATCGACTATCTGAAGAAGAAGGACCTCCGTGACCCCGTCCTGGTCTCCCCGGACGCGGGCGGCGTCGAGCGCGCGCGCGCCATCGCCAAGCGGCTGAACGCGAGCCTCGCCATCATCGACAAGCGACGCGACAAGCCCGGCGCGGCCGTGGCCATGAACCTCATCGGCGACGTCAAGGACCGCGACGCCGTGGTGATCGACGACATGATCGACACCGCGGGGACGCTCGTGCAGGCCGTGAGCGCCATCCAGCGCGAGGGCGCGCGCCGCATCCTCGCCTGCGGCATCCACGCCGTGCTGTCGGGCCCGGCCATCGACCGCATCAAGGCCTCGCCCATCGAGGAAGTCGTCGTCACCAACTCCATCCCGATATCATCGGACAAGCGCGCCATCGGCCGCGTCACGGTGCTGACCGTGGCGCCTCTGCTCGGCGAAGCCATTCGACGGATTCACGACGAGGAATCCGTCTCGACCCTGTTCGTGTGAGACCCAGAGCCAAGGAGCCTGAGCAATGAACACCCCGGAACTCACCGTCAAGCGCCGCGAGGGCACGGGCAAGGGCATCGCCCGCCGCTTGCGGCGCCAGGGCGCCGTGCCCGCCATCCTGTACGGCGGCGACGCGCCGCAGACCATCGCCGTCGACCCGCGCGACGTACTGCGGATCATCATCGGCCACGAGGGCACCACGCAGCTGCTCTCCGTCAAGGTCGAGGGTGACGGCGGCGCGCGGATGGCCATCATCCGCGACATGCAGTTCGACCCCGTGACCGACGCGCTCGTGCACGTGGACATCCAGGAGGTGCGTGCCGACCGCGCCATCACCGTGCGGGTGGCGGTGCATCCCGTGGGCGAGGCCATCGGCGTGCGCGACACGAAGGGCATCCTCAACCTCGTCATGCACGAGATCGAGGTCTCCTGCCTGCCGACCAACATCCCGGGGCGGATCGACGCCGACGTCTCCAACCTGGCGATCGGCGACGTGCTGGCCGTGCGCGACCTGCGTCCGCCCGAGGGCGTGCGCATCGTCAACGATCCGGGCCAGGCAGTGGCAACCGTGTCGCCGCCGATGGCCGAGGAAGTCGCGCCGACCGCCGAGGCCGCCGCGGCTGTCACGCCGGCCGAGCCCGAAGTCCTGACCGAGCGCAAGCCCAAGGAAGAGGCGGCCCCCGCCGAGGCCGAGGGCAAAAAGGCGCCCGCCGCTCCCAAGAAGGCGGACAAGGAAAAGTAACGCGGAGGCGACGCGTTGGCCCATGTGGTGGTCGGGCTGGGAAATCCCGGCCCGGAGTACCGCGACACCCGCCACAACATCGGCCAGCGCGTCGTCGACCATCTGGCGCAGCAGCTCAAGAAAGCCTGGCATCCTGCCGGTCGCGCGCTGATGGCGCGCGGCACCTGGCGTGGCGACGCTCTTTATCTGGTCAAGCCCCAGTCCTTCATGAATGTCAGCGGCCCGGCCGTGCGCCGCGTCTGCGACGAGCTGGGCGCGGGGCCCGAGGACCTGATCCTCGTCTACGACGACATCGACATGGAGCTCGGCAAGGTGCGCACGCGGCTGAAGGGCAGCGCAGGCGGCCACAACGGCGTGAAGTCGATCATCGAGACGCTCGGGACCGACGCCATCCGCCGCGTCAAGATCGGCATCGGCAGACCCGAGCACAAAGCCCAGGTACCCGACCATGTGCTCACGACCTTCGAGCCGGAGGAGGAAGAGATCGTCGCCGCCGCGGTCGCGACGGCCGTCGAGCGCGTGCTCGGCCTGCTCTCCAAGCCCTGAGGCGTCAGGAGCCGCGCAGCTCGTCCAGCAGCTGACGACCCTGGGGCCAGTCTCCGTGACCCGAGTCGGTGTTGAGGTGACCGGCGGCCTCGACCAGGACGAAGCGGCTGCCCCAGGCGCGCGCGAACGTCCGGGCGCGCTCGACGGTCACGTACGGATCATCGCTACTGGCCACCACGATGCTCGGGAACGGCAGCGTCTCGAGTGGCACCGGAGCGAAGCTGGCCACGGCGTCGAGGACGAGGGCCAACATGTCAGCATCGGCGGGAGCCACGAGCAGGGCGCCGGCGATCGCTTTCGGCGTCTGCCGCGCCCAGTGCGCCGCGAGCACACAGCCGAGACTGTGAGCCACGAGGATCGGCGGCCGCTCGCACGCGGCCACGGCGGCGTCGAGGCACTCGCGCCACTCGGCCAGCGTGGGCGCGAACCAGTCGCGCTGCACGACGCGACGACACCCCGCGTCCTGCGCCTGCCAGAGGCTCTGCCAGTGCTCCGGGCCGGAATCACCGTAGCCGGGCAAAACGAGCACGGGGGGGCTTGCCATGGCGCGCGTCGTCAGCGGAAGAAGATGAGCGTCGCCGCGATGAATAGCGGGACCAGGACGCCACCGCTGTAGAGCATGTAGCCGAAGAACGACGGCATCGGGATCTTCGCCTCCTCGGCGATCGACTTCACCATGAAGTTGGGCGCGTTGCCGATATAGGAATTGGCCCCCATGGCGACCGCGCCGACGCTGATCGCCGCCAGGATCGAATGCGTGACGCCGGCCACCTCCGGCGGCATTCGCAGCCCCTGCGCGAGCGCGAGGAATGTCACATACGTCGGCGCGTTGTCGAGAAACGACGACACCGCTCCGGTGATCCAGAAAAATTGCCACGGCTCACGCACCCCGAGCTCGCCGCCGCGCGCGCGCAGCAGCTCGAGCGCCGGGATCATCGTGAGGAAGAGACCGAAAAACAGCACGGCGACTTCGACCATGGGCGAGGCGGTGACACCGTTGGCGTGGCGGATCGAGGCCGGCGTGCGCCAGAGCGAGACGCCGGCGACCGCGACGATCGCGATCTCGCGCCAGGGCGCTTGCAGAACCGCCACCGCGAGCACCACCAGCCCCAGCGCGAGCGCGTTGAGCCCGCCCTGCAGCCGCAGCGGCTCGATCTCGGTGCGGTCGCGCCGCCGGTCGGCCACCGACTCGTGACGGTATGCGCGCGTGTCCCACACGACGTAGACCAGGAGCAGCACGCCCGTCATGAACAACCACTGCGGCCAGAGCCTGAAGGTCCAGGCGAACGGCACGCCCTGCAGGTAGCCGAGGAAGAGCGGCGGATCGCCGAGGGGCGTGAGCATGCCGCCGACATTGCTCACGAGAAAGATGAAGAAGATCACGGTGTGCCTGACGCGCCGGCGTTCGCGATTGGTCTGCAGCAGCGGGCGGATCAGCAGCATCGAGGCGCCCGTGGTGCCGATGAACGAGGCGAGCATCGAGCCCAGGCCGAGGAACGTCGCGTTGGTGAGCGGCGTCGCCACGAGATCACCGGTGAGGCGGATCCCGCCCGCGATTGCATAGAGCCCCGACAACAGGATGACGAACGAGACGTAGTCCTCGGCCATCGCGAGCAGGGCTCCGGGATGGCGGAACAGGTACATGAGCAGCACCGGCGCCCCGAGCGCCGCCGCCACGAGCAGCTTGTTGAGATTCGAATCCCACCATTGCGGCAGCCAACGCGGGCCGACGGCGATCACGAGCAGCATGACGACGAACGGAAGAACGGCGTAGATGGGGGGCGCGCCGCTCGCCGTCACGGTGTAGTCTCAGCCTCCGATTGCTGGGGGTAGGGGCACATGGTATATAGTTGACATTTATCTACCAGGCCTGTGATTCCGCGGAGGGGGGAGCCGAGTGACCAAGGTGATCGTTGAGCCCGATGAGTCCTTCGAAAGCGCACTGAAGCGCTTTAAGAAGCAGTGCGAGAAGGCCGGGCTCCTGTCGGAGTTCAAGAAGCGCCAACATTACGAGAAGCCCAGCGTTCGGCGCAAGCGGAAGGCCCTCGCCGCGCGCAAGAAAGCGAAGCGGCGGGAGCGGATGGCCGATTAGCAGCGGCAGCACTCCGGACGGTACCGCCAGCACT
>Ga0207684_10000992_pt1 | contig 31818 bp, 37 predicted proteins | sample KBSK5501metaG_FD_184342 | JGI IMG/M metagenome (GOLD analysis project Ga0207684, IMG submission 184342) | Corn, switchgrass and miscanthus rhizosphere microbial communities from Kellogg Biological Station, Michigan, USA - KBS K5-50-1 metaG... | ecosystem: Host-associated > Plants > Roots >... | reverse complement strand
ATTGCAATGAAGAGCCGCTCGGAAGCTATCTGGAGAGCCTATATTCCTCGCCTCTGCAGAACTTATAAGGACGTGCACCCCTTGCCCGCGTGCTTGGTTGAACGAGAGGGTTCAGATTGATACCGGGGGAGTGAGGCGGAACTGTTCGCATGACGCGGGAGACGCCGCCCACCAACAAGGTGCACGGTCGGCAATTGGTCGGGCTCGACCTACAGTAACAGGTCGGGGCGTGTCCGGGCGATTCATATTCGGCGTCCGCCGGTGGTCGGATTGGACAACCGCCGACGGCTGTCAGCGGGTTGGTTTGGATTACAAGGAGAGCCCTCAATGTACTTTCCTGCGGAACACTTACTCGACAAGCTGCAAATCTCAGCCCAGGAGCTGAGCGACTTGGAGAAAAAGGGGATCGTTAAAGGAATCGCCAGGGTAGGGCGTATCTTTTACTCGTCTCGCGATCTGTACCGGCTCAAGGGAATCCTGCTCTTCATGACTCGTGGTTTGACGCTCGAAGAGGCGCAAAGACAAGTTGACCACCCTGTGGAGGAAAAGTCTGCCGCTGAGAGTCGCAGATAGAACCAGAGGATACCGATGCAAGCGCAGTCGCGGATGACATTCTGGCGTGAGGGGCAGGTAAATTCCTTCCTCCTCTGCACGGTCCTCGCCAAGCAGACGCGACGCTTGGAACGACTGATGCCGGATAGGCGCATACCCGAACTGATCATGCTTGCATTGAAAAATTGCGCGGATTACGAGCTCGCGCTTGACGTTGGTGCGGGCGTACCTGAAGTCGTGCGCGAGGAGGCAATGCAGATAGGCCGGCTAACGAGGCGTCCAGAACCCGCCGTTGCTTCGCGCCCTGGGCCATGGGACAGGAGTCAGATTGCACATGCAGTTTTGGCCAGTGGTGGGCAAGGCGCGACAGAAGGTGAGCCCGCAGACGAAGCATCCCCTTTGGGCGAAGGTGCGATTGGCGCTCGCCGTTCTGTGGGCGGCCGGGACGACTCTCCCGATTTTCGCCGCAATCTACATAGCGTTCAAAGGAAACATTCGATGAGTAAGTCCGATGGCGTGAACCCAATTCATCTCCGGCAGCTTCGAGCGATGGCAGAAAACTTATGCACCCTAGCGAATCGGCATCGCGAAAATCACAATTACGTCGTGGCCCATGCACTGTACGGTCGTGCTTTGTCCGTGGCGCAAGAGATCCGCACTCCCGAGAATGATGGGAACGTTCTCGTTACCCGAATCCGGACAGACCAGCAAGCTGTTTTCGAAATGCTGCGCTCTGGAGAGAGTGGCCTGGAGAGACCTCCGTTGGAGAAAGCCCAAAAGGTTGGCCAATAGAGATCATCGCTCGACCAAGCATTTAATCAGCTCTGCCGTTCGCCACTACACTACATGCTATGAACATTCGCCAACCTCCGCCAGGAGATCCTTATTCCCTTCGACCCGCTAAACGGGGGAGTGTGTGCGGGACGACCGACATTAGAAAAACAACTATGAACAATTGGCTACCGAAATCCGTGCTCTGTTTCAGGTCTTACACGCCGCGCCTGTTCGTGTCGGACCTTCTTGCCGGCATCACCGTTGGATTGGTTGCGCTTCCCTTAGCGATGGCCTTCGCCATTGCTTCGGGCATGCCCCCGCAAACGGGTCTGTACTGCGCCATCGTCGCAGGTTTTGCGATCTCCGCGCTCGGAGGATCTTCAACCCAGATCGGTGGTCCAACGGGCGCATTCGTTGTAGTGGTCTTTGGCATTGTCGCGAAACACGGGGTTGACGGGCTGTTCATGTGCACCCTGATGGCTGGGGTGATACTTCTGATCCTGGGCGTCACAGGTTTAGGGACGGCAGTTAAGTTCATACCGCGTCCAGTGGTCGTTGGTTTTACGAACGGTATTGCAGTCATCATTGCCAGCACCCAAATCAAGGATTTCTTTGGACTGAAAATAGACAAGGTCCCAGGCGAATTCGCGGCCCGGATTCTGACCTACGCGCACAACTTTTCATCATTCTCGCCGCTGGAGACAACTCTGGCAGTTGGTGCGCTCGTCCTGATTGTCGTCTTCATGGTCTTTGTGAAGAGAGTCCCTGGTTACATCGTTGCACTATTTGCTGGCACCGCGGCGGTGGTTGTGTTCAAACTCCCGGTCGAAACCATTGGTACTCGCTTTGGCGGCATCCCCTCCGGATTTCCCAAGCTCGTGATTCCGCACCTTCGGGTGGACCTGCTGCGGCCGCTAATCTCCCCAGCCATCACAGTCGCCATGCTCGGCGCGATCGAGTCGCTGATGTCCGCGGTGGTTTCCGACCGCATGAGCGGCGATAAGCACAACCCGAACGTCGAACTCGTAGGCCAGGGAGTTGCCAACATTCTCTCGCCGCTGTTCGGAGGACTACCGGCCACGGGAGCGATTGCTCGAACGGCCACCAACATCCGCTCTGGCGCCAAGACGCCCGTGGCCGGCATGACGCACGCTCTGACCCTTCTTGCGATCGTTGTCTTCGCCGCGCCACTGGCCCGGTTTATTCCCTTGTCCGTTCTAGCGGCCATTTTGCTTGTGGTCTCATACAACATGGGCGAATGGCGCGAGATTCCTGAGCTCTTCAAACAGTCTCGGTTCGAGATTGCCGCTTGGCTGGTGACGTTTCTGCTCACCGTTTTTGCCGACCTGACTGTGGCTGTGGAAGCGGGCATGATTCTGGCGGTGCTGGTATTCATACGGAAAGTCACGCAAACCACTACCGTGTCAGAGGTGACCGCCGAGTATATTCGCGAGGGGCATATTCATATCTTGCAGCACAAAGAGATTCCGGCTTACGTCAGCATCTTCAGGATCCACGGCCCCTTCCTGTTTGGCGCAACCGACAAAGTCGACATGATCGTAAGTCGTCTGCCCGATCTGCCGCCTATCATTATTCTTAGGCTCCGCAATATGACTGCCATTGATTCCACGGGACTGCAGGCGCTGGAGAATTTTGCCGACCGCGTGCACGAATCGGGGCGACAACTCATTCTTTGCGGGGCAAGGGAACAACCGGCGATGCGAATGCATGAGGCAGAATTTCACGAGCATGTTGGACCGGAGAATATTTGCGGCAGTGTGACTGAAGCCCTGGACAGGGCCAAGAGCATGTACCCCGAAGCCTCGAAGCAAAGGCCGGCGGGGGTCACGTGGGGCAGACGAAGTACCGATGTTTCGCCTTCGGCGCCAGCACTGACCGTGGCGACATCGTCGACACATGGGCCCGAGAGCTAACCTATCATGCGCAGATTCTGCGCTGCAGGTACGCGAGTGAAGATTGGATGTCGTCACAGCTTCGTAGTGGGAGATATGACACGTACAGATTCGTTAAGCTATCCGAGAATGCTTTCATCGGGCAACGGTGAACAGCTCTCATGAGTACGCTTCCGGTTGGCGCGACCTTTGTGCTTGGTGTTGCGACCTATTCGACTGGGGCTTGCGCTTCTCTCGCCAGCTGCCGAAAACCGGCCCTCGCTCGCTGTATCTGTTGCGGCACGGCCTTGGCAGGTGCTGCCCTCGAAGGGCTCGCTGCCGTTCTCGGCATCCTTCAAGGAACCGCAATCCGCTGGTCGGTCCCCTCGGGCATTCCGTTATTTGCCTATAGCTTCTCCTACGATGCCCTGGGTGGTTTCTTCAACTTGATCCTGGCGATTCTTACGATCGCTGTTTCAATCTCCATCGACTTGGTCGAATTTGACGTACTTAGGATCACATCTGCGCCCCCCGCTGCTGCAAGGCTCTTTCCGTCGCGGACAACCTCATCCGCACCGAGATCACGGATCATCTTGTCCTTATCAGGGGAATGCGAAACTGCGATGGTCTCGAAGCCTGCGGCCTTGGCGTATTGCACTGCTAAGTGCCCAAGCCCGCCGATCCCGAGCACAGCCACACGCTCATGCGGCTTGGGATCGGCCCAGCGGAGCCCGCTATAGACCGTATAACCAGCGCAGAAGATCGGGGCTGCTTGCTCATAGGAAACTTCGTCGGGAATAAGATAGGTTGCATCCGCATTCATCAGCATGTACTCGGCGTGTCCGCCTTGTGCCTCAATCCCTGTACCCTTCAGATAGGGACAGGACATTCTGCGGCCACGCTGGCACCATTCGCAGCGCCCGCAAGTGGATTGAATCCAAGCGGTACCCACACGGTCGCCGACCTTTCGCGTGGTGACGTCGGGAGCCACGGCAACGATCTCACCGACCGGCTCGTGGCCGAGGATTCGAGGGAATGGTCCGGGCAAGTGTCCGAGCGTTTGATGTACGTCGGTGTAGCAGATGCCGCTTGCATGCATCTTCACGAGCACTTGATTGGGTCCGGGCTGAGGTTGCGGAACGTCTTTGACCTGCCACGAACTGCTCACAGCGGGAACGACGGCAGCTTGCACATCACTTTGTCCTAGCGCGATTCGATGCGAGCGCGTTTTGGGTCGGTGTATGATTTTCGATGACCGATTCGACAATCACAGACCTAAGCTGAGATTCAAGGTCAGGTCGCGACTTGTCGGCTCGATTTCGGCTATGAAGGTTTGGCACCATCGCTTTTCGCTCCAATACGGCATTCACGAATATTCCTCTGCCGCCACGACAGTATCAGGAGCCACTGAATGACTAGCTCGTCGTGCAGTAACCGAGCCAACTCTTCGCTCCCTTGTTTTGCTGATTTCGATGACCACCATCATTGGAGTTCCATCTACTGGACGAGCACTACCTTGGATTCGCGACAAAGCTTAATGAGCGGCTGCATTAGGGGCAGGTCGCTGGATTCGGAAAAGCGCCTGCGGATCGCGTGAGGAGACTCGTCCAGCCGCAATCCAGGCATACCGGCTGATCAAAGCGCCGATGACAAAACAAACTGCGGCCACGTATCGAGCCATAGAGCTGTGTCCCAAGAAAATTCTGAGCAACAACGACGCGGGCCCGGCCAACGCGGCGCCAGCACGGGTCAGCCAACCAACAGCCCCCTCCCGCAATGGACGATCAACGTATCGCCCGCGAAGTTCAATAATGATCGCGACTAGCGTCTCGACTGCACTGGCGACAATTCCGATGAACTGAGTAACTGGAACAAGGAATCCCAGAAGCTCCAGCACGGCCGCCGCCGAACCCAAACCTCCACCAAGAAAAACGACCGGCACGAGCTTCCGATTTTCAGACCAAACCGGGATCGCGGTCACGCCTAAGAGGACTGACGTGTAACTCGCCAGTATCAGTCCACTCACGGCTGCGGAGATTTCAGCTACCCATTCGACCACAACCAAGAAGTCGTTTCCGTATCCTGCCAGGATCAGTTCGTGGCAAACGACTGCCAGGCCCACTGCAGAGGAAAATCCCGCTAACGTCCACGCGCCTACCGACATTGCTGAACGCAGCTTGAAGACCCGCAACATGTTTAAGAACCTGGCCGGACGGCCCAAATCAGCGATGAGTAGAGGCGCCGAGATCAGCGCCCCTGCGAATCCCAACCATAACCCAGCGCGTAGCAGTCCAGCATTGCCGAAGAGGTGGGCCGCCAGAGCAATTAACGCGGAAATGCCAGCTACCCCACCCACAAAAAAATACAAGGGAACTTGCCACGTCCAGGTTGGCGGCTTGAGCACAGGATTTCCGTGATAACTCATCGCGGAAGCTGGTTTGGGAAAAGGGCCGCCTACGGGCACGATGCCGTGATCTTGTACTTTCCCAGTTCGCACCGCCTCCTCCCTTAGTGCGCCCAACCTGTCTTCCGTGATTTTTGGATTTGCAGCCATACTCAACAACCTCGTTTAAGATCTACGCGAAAGAATTCCTCGTCCGGCTACAGCGCGAAAGCCAGGCATACCACCAGCACAACCACGAGCGCCGAAAGCAGCGCTGCGCCCCAGGCTGATTTCAAATGAATCGTGGGTACTTCGGGAGCAGGCGGTAAATTGTAAGCCTCCGGCTCGCCGAGAATCACAAACATCGCGTGCGTGCCGCCTACACTGGATCCCGTTGGATCGTAGATTTGCGCATCGTTGTATCCGCGATCTTGTAACTCTTTGATACGCACCTGCGCTTCCCGCCGTAGCTCTTCTAGCTCGCCAAATCGAATCGATTGCGTAGGGCAGGCCTTCGCACAGGCGGGCATTAACCCGTCCCGCTGCCGGTCGTAACAGAACGTGCACTTGAAGGCGGTTCCGACCTCATGACTTTTGTCGACCACTCCGAAGGGACACGAAACCACGCAATAGCCGCAGCCATTGCAGACATCGGGTTGCACATATACCGATCCAACTTCGGTCCGAACGATCGCGCCCGTGGGACACGCTTCCAGGCATCCGGCGTTCTCGCAATGCTTGCAGACATCGGAGAGGAACTGCCAACGAAACGGCTCTTCTATTCCGGCGAGTTGCGGTCCCATGGGCTGCTTCTCTTCTAAAAAGAGCACGTGCCGCCACGTCGCTGCTCCTAACGCGTGCGTGTTGTCGTAAGACTGACCACACCACTCGAACCCATCCTCGGGAATGTGGTTCCACTCCTTGCAGGCCACTTCGCAGGCCTTGCAACCTATGCACACTGAAGCATCCGTTAGAAAGGCACTGATCGGCATCACTTCCTCCCCAAATGAGCATTCCATTGATCGAGAGCGGCCTTTCCCTGTGCCCGGCGTCCTGGAGAGACGTCACAGAGAATTCCTTTGGCTTCCATGATCCGGACGTTTGGTTCCTCCGAGATGGCCACTAGGTCATTCGCCGAGTCTCCTTTGACTAGGCCGCGATAGCCCCAGTGAAAGGGGACGCCCACCTGGTGCACCATCTTTCCGTCGATAAGTAGCGGTCGCATGCGCCTGGTCACCAGTGCTCGAGCTTCAACGATCCCGCGTGGAGTCATCACGGTCACCCAGCCTCCGTTTTCGATTCCGCGTTCTGACGCCAGCTCGGGGGATATTTCACAGAAGAATTCTGGCTGAAGCTCGGCCAGGTGCGGAAGCATCCGCGACATTGCGCCGGAGGTATGGTGCTCCGTCAACCGATACGTGCTCATGACACAGGGGAAACGGTCATCGGGAGAACTGGCGAAACGGTTCTCAGGCCGCTCGTCTCGCATGGCTGCCGGATTGCTTTGCTGGTCGGGATAAAGTGGATTGCCAACTGGAGCTTCCAATCCTTCGTAGTGCGTTGGCAGGGGACCGTCTGCCAATCCCTTTGGGGCGAAAATCCAGCCCATCCCATCGGGGTGCAGGATGAAAGGTTTATCCCCGGCGAGAGCCTCATCACCCTGCGCGTGTTTCGGCGGCTGGTAATTCGGCGCTTTCGTCCTTGTGAAGTCCGGGACGTCCAGCCCCGTCCACTCTTTGTTCTGCTCATCCCACCAAACTAGTTTCTTGCGCTCGCTCCAGGGCCGCCCATCAGGACGGGCCGAAGCGCGGTTATAGAGGATGCGGCGGTCTGAAGGCCAAGCAAAGCCCCAGCCGTGTCCCCAGAGGTCCCGCGAATTCCGCTGGTTAGCGCGGTTCTCACCGGGGCGGGGGAAGACGCCGGAGTAGATCCAGCAACCGCAAGCGGTGGATCCGTCAGCTTTCAATTCGTTGAATCCACTTACTAGAGTGTGGTCGGCTACTGCGTAGCCGTTGATCTCTTGCAGGACTTCTTCCACCTTGGGCTCTTGCATCGTTCCTCCCAGGGAATAGTCCCAGGTCAAGGCGCTCAACCCGGCATTGCGCGGCCGCGGATCTTGCTTCGCCTTCTCCTTAAGGCGGCGGCCCAGGTGGTACATGAACCAGGTTTCGCTGCGTGCGTCTCCGGGGGGATCGACGGCTTTCTGGTGCCACTGCAGCAGACGCTGCGTGTTGGTGAAGCAGCCGTCTTTTTCGGCATGCCCGGCGGCGGGCAGAAGAAAGACTTCCGTTGCGATCTCCTCCGGTCGAAGCTCGCCGCGCTCCACCTCGGGCGAGTCGTACCAGAAAGAGGCGGTCTCAAGCTCTACCATATCGCGCACCACGAGCCACTTCAGCTTGGAGAGCGCCTTGCGCTCCAGTCGCGAGTTGGGGCCTGCCACTGCCGGGTTTTGTCCCATCACAAACAGACCCTCAACTTTGCCGTCCAACATTTCCAAAAAATACCCTTGATGCGAATGGTCACCGGTCACACGCGGAAGCCAATTGAAGCCCCAATCGTTTTCTTTTTTCGCTCCGTCGCCGTAATAGGCCTTGAGCAGACTGACGATGTACTTGTCGAAGTTCCACCACCAGCCCGTGGGATCGCGATGTGTTGCAACGTAATCTGCAAGATTCTTTGAGTCCAGCCCTAGATTCGGCATAGGCAAGTAGCCGGGCAGAATGTCGTAAAGGGTCGGGATATCGGTTGAACCTTGAATCGAGGCATGCCCGCGCAGAGCGAGGATGCCTCCTCCGGGCCGTCCGACGTTGCCGAGAAGCAGCTGAAGGATCGCAGCCGCGCGAATGATCTGCGGACCTTTCGACTGCTGCGTCCAACCTAGCGCATAGCAAATTACTCCTGTCTTTTCCGGGCCTGATGCCGTGCAAAACGTCTCCGCAATTTTCAGGAACCGTTCGCGGGGAACACCGCAAAACCGTTCAACCAACTCAGGCGTGTATCGCGCATAATGCCTCTTTAAGACTTGGTATACACATCGTGGATGGCTGAGCGTGGGGTCGCACTCGCAATCCCTGAGGTCGGCGGCGGCTCCAGTGCCATCTTTGCACTGACCGGAATGAGGTCCGGCGCTTCTGGGCGCCACTCGGCCGGCCTGGACGCAAGCCCCATAAAGCCAGGTGCTTCCGTCGTAACTCCCATTCTTAGCGTCCCAGCCGGAGAAGACGCCTCCCAAATCCTCAGTATCCTTGAACTCCTCAGGAAGAATGATCGAAGCGTTGGTGTAGTGGATCACGTATTCGCGAAAATCTTTTTCGTTTTCGAGAACGTAATGAATGAGCCCCCCGAGAAACAGGATGTCCGATCCGGCGCGCAGGGGAGCCCAAATGTCTGCCATAGCGGAGGTGCGGCTGAAACGCGGATCGACGTGAATGACCTTCGTACCCCGTTCTCGCGCTTCGATCACCCACTGGAAACCGACAGGGTGATTCTCCGCCATGTTCGAGCCCATAATCAGAATGGCATCAGAATTTACGAGATCGCTCGGCCCAAGTGTCGCTCCGCCTCGACCGAAGGAGGTGCCCAGACCGGGCACCGTTGAGCTGTGTCAAATACGGGCCTGGTTGCTGATGCAGACCATTCCCAGACCGGCTGCAAAGAGCTTTTTGATCAGGTAGTTTTCTTCGTTATCGAGAGTAGCGCCACCAAGGTGGGCCATGGCAGTCGTATGCATTACGACCTCTCCGTCCTGCTCCTCCACGAACGTGCGCTCCCGCGTGTCCCAAACGCGATCGGCGATCATGTCCATCGCCGCCTCCAGTTCTAGCTCTTCCCATCGGGTAGAGTACGGCCTGCGATACTTGACACGTGTCTCGCGGTTTGCGTGCGTCAGCAGTTCGAAGCTATCGGAACCTTTTGGGCAGAGCCGACCGCGTGAAATAAACGAATCGGGATCGCCTTCAATTGAGACAAGCTTTCCATCCTTGTGATACACAAGCTGCCCGCACCCTACGGCACAGTAGGGACATACCGAGTGCGCAACCTGAGCATCGCGATGCTTGGGAGCAAGATTGCGAGTCCGATCGCTCATGGCTTCCACACCGGTACCATCGCTGTGGGTCAAAAGCTGTCGAACCACCGGCCAGCGCGTCAGCGTTTCTTTAACCATAATCATTCTCCCGGGGCTCTCAAACTATGGTCAGGCTTGGACTTTCGCTACTCGTTGAAGACGCGATGTGCGCTGATGAGGGGGTGTCGACACTCACTCATGTTTGCACGCATATCGATATTGCACTTTGCACGCCACTTTTTGCCGCACTAAGAAATCCTAAATCTGCTGGTCCTAAGCACAAAATGTGCGCGGCTGAGTGAATGCCCTAGCCCAAGATTGCTTCGATGTGGCCTAGGTTCGACATGTCCTGTCAACATGCGGACACAAACGCCATTACTGTGAGTCGAACTATTGTTGCGCTTGGATTTCAGCTAGTCGTTGACGACCGCGATGTGCACTGATGCGGGGTGCTAATCCTCGCTCATTTTTGTTGCTTCGTGAACGAGTAATAGCCGTATGGCCAAATCTGGCCCAGGTATCAATAATCTGGCTTTACATTTAAGTAGCGAGTCGTGAAATGTCTGATAGGACTTTTTACACCGTCGCGCATGCCGTTCCCTTCTCTCAGTGATTTGGAGAAAGCAGGTGGTCGAGCCCAATGGTAGAAGGGGCGCATGTCAAAACTGCCACCCGGCCAATACAGCGAGGAGATGCCACTGACTTAACAGATCCAGTGTGCACGACAAAGAAACTTTACGAAGCTAAATCCGAAGACTTCGCGTTTGCAATACTAGGCTTACCGTATCACTCATAAGGTAATACCATTCCAGTACAAACCATCCAGCCACCGGTCGCTGTCACGGACTGCGCCGCAGCCAGGCGCCAGCCGAGTCGGCGAGAGTGACCACCGCGGCACCCAGCATGATGGCGTCCTTGATGATCAACCGGCCAGCTCCCGAGAGATACGGGAATCCGCGTGTGGAAGCTCCCAATGCTGGAACCCATGCCTCCGGAGTGGTCACTAAGAATGAGAGCGTTGTAAAGGACATCAGGATAAGAAGGAAGCTACCCACTGCGGAAACTTGCGGCAGGATGGGATACAACGCGATCAGTACCCCTATCATGACGATCGCGATCCCCAACCCATGGGAGAATGAGTACGTGCCATTCGATTCATGCCATTGCTGATGCGCCGGAATTACCTCACCTTCCTTGTTCATGTACTGGCGGTAGTCCGGAGCCGGATAATGATAGAAGAAGCTCATCAGCGGACTGTTAGCCACCAACGGCACAATGCCCTCTGCCTCATAGTCGGCGAATTTGAGCCCGCCGATCCAGAACAGCACAACGATGAGTCCGAAGCGCAACAGACCCATGCCAACGCGGTCGAGTTTTGCCGCCTGCTCGTAAATACGTTTCACCACCGAATCCCGCGCAGGATATGTGCCAACGGCAATGCTGACTTGTGTAGACATTACGGTTCTCCACTTCTTAGTGATCGATAAATCGGCGAGAAGCTTTTCTGGTTTGAACGGCCCCCGTCGATCGCCAGGATACGAAATTTCGATAATGCAAACCTCTCTTCAACTTACACCCACGCTTTGGCGCCGAGGGCAAGATCCACAGTCATGGCATACGTGCAGTACATCAGCCAAATTCCGGTGACAAACTGCAGGAGACCTACGAGACCGGCACCAGGAGCCCAGGAAAACAACCGTGTAGGAATTTCGCTCGCGTAAATCAACGTCAAACCGACGAAGATAATCATTACGGGAATATCTCCCGCGCGGCGGAAGACGTCGATCCCCAAAATGCTGAGAAAGAGAAACGCAATCGCCATCCAGCCATCCGGCTGAGCGCTTGAATCTATATAGCGGCGATGCGCCATGGCAAACCAATGAATGCCATATGCCGTGAAGGCAAGACCGGCCATATATAAAGGAGCAGCATTTCCAAAGACGTTGAACCAGGTGAGTCCAATCAGAAGGTAAACACCTGTGATGAACTGCAGGAAACCGGGCATCCAGAATCCCCACATTCCCATGGTTTTGTTCACTTCCGGGCTTGGTCTGGGAAAACCAAAGAGCGCCTGCCCACCCCAAATGAAATAGCCAGTACCAAGGCCGAAGAAACCGATAGCTACTGGCACGAATGGTGAAGCTGCGAAGCTGAATGCTTGTGTGTCCATCGTTATTGCACCCCTGTCAACACACACTGCAAATCCCTTTCCACTCGACCGAAGAACGACCTACGGTATGGAAGTCAACATCTTCGTCAATCATTTCGAGCTGGCGGTTTAGTTTGACACTCGTAATTCGTCCATAGGTGGTCACGCTGTCGAATTCTCGTCTCCCGGCACTGACATATGAGGCGAGGCGTTTACATTCGCAGCGCACTGCGCATTCTCTTCCTCGCGAAAACACTCGTGCGGACTCAGGACGAGGGACATTCCTTTGGTTGGCAACTGTGTTGCAGATGAACCTGCAGCTTCGCCCGGGGGATCACTGCGAACGTTCGAGGAGTGTTTAATGGCCAGAGTCATTATTTCTTTTCTTATGCTCTCCGCTGCCACGCTTGTGGCGCAGGACGCAACGAAAGCTGACCAGCAAATCACAAATCTGAAGACGCAATTACAAACAGAACACGAGCGTGTGCAGCGACTGGAAGAGAGCATCCAGCAATTGCAGCAGGAGATGAGCCAGCTTCGAGCCCAGAATGGAGCAGCCAGTAACGCACAGACGCAAGCGCCAGCAGTCAGCGCGGCTCCGCAGCAAGCGATGGTATCAACACCTCCAGCCGAGAGCAGCACCAACTCGAATTCAGAACAACCATCTTCCATTCGCTTCCGTGGAGTCACTCTCACGCCGGGTGGATTTTTCGACGCGACTGGAATCTATCGCACGCGCAACGAGAACGCGGACGCAATCAGCACATTCGGCAATATTCCCTTTTCCGGAACTGCGAATTCCAACCTCAGCGAGTTTCACGGCACGGCGCGCGAAACACGCTTGTCTCTGTTGGCCGAGGGCAAGGTAAAGAACTGGAAAGCCTCAGGCTATGCTGAGATCGACTTTGAAGGCGCAGCACCGACTGCGAATGAAGTCGAAAGCAATAGTTTCCAGCCACGCTCGCGGCAGTTGTGGGCGCAGGCGGATTTTAAAAACGGCTTTTCTATTTCGGGCGGACAGACGTGGAGCCTGTTGACTACAAGTCGAAAAGGTCTGGCTCTTCGCCAGGAGTGGGTACCAAATACCATCGACCTCCAGTATGTCGTGGGATACAACTGGGCTCGCCAATGGTCGCTCCGCGCCACTAAGAAGTTTAATGACAAGGTGTGGGCGGCAGTCTCAGTCGAGAATCCGGAGACCACTCTCAGTGCGATCAACCCTCCGCCGAACCTCTTCGGCTTCAATACCAGCGCCAATGCCACCAGTCCAGTCAGCGCCTTTACGCTCTTCAACACACCAGGAGCTAACGGCATTTCCACTGACCTCGCTCCTGACCTGATTGGAAAAGTGGTCTTCGAGCCCGGTTGGGGCCACTACGAGATCAAGGCGCTCGGACGCTTCTTCCGCGATCGCCTCAATGGCCATAACAACTACACAGAAGGCGGCGGTGGCGGTATAGCTGCTGTGCTGCCGGTAAGCAAGAAGGTGGACGTCATCGCCGAGGCTCTGGCCGGAACCGGCATCGGACGCTATGCCTCAGGATTGGGCTCAGATGTCACGGTGAAACCCGATGGCACGATTGTTCCAATTCGGACTTTGCAAACCATGCTCGGAGTCGAGGCGCATCCGGGATCGCGCTGGGACTTCTATCTATATGGCGGCAACGAGTATTACGGTCGCACCGCGTATGTAAATGCTGCCGGACTTCCCGTCGGTTATGGTTCCCCGCTGAACAATAACTCCGGATGCCAGGTAGAAACTCCTTCCACGACACAGCCCTGCCAGGCCCAGAACCGCACTCTCTGGGAGATCGAACCCGGCTATTGGTACCGCTTTTATAAAGGAGCTGCGGGAACTGTTGCCATGGGTATGTCTTATTCGTACATGCAAAGAAGTGCGTGGGCAGGATTGGGCGGCTTGCAACCGAGAGGCAATGAAAACATGGTGATGACTTCTTTCCGGTACATCCTGCCCTAGAGTTGGTCCTAGTTCCATTTTGGAACAAAACCAAGACCCTATACCTTCGAATCGGTCAACGACCGGGGTTGATTTCATTCGCTCATTGCTTCACGATTGAACCGCAAATGAAAGTAGCCTGCGGCGCAACACTCGTTGATCAGTGCCACACCCAAACCCCAAATACCAACCGAGGTGCACTCGTTGGTTGCCCGGCCTGACGAGAGAATGTTGCGGTCTGGCCGAATACACCGGAGTACGCATACCCGATGTAAGGAGCGAACTTGCGCGAAAACTGATAGCCAAGCCGCAACCCGCTGTCGAGCTCGGATAGCCCGGTTCCAATCCCCCGTCCACACCACCCGTAGTTGCTGTAGGAAAAGCCCGAAGCGAGCCACTACAAATCCAAATCCCATTAAAGCAATGCCGGTGCGAATCCAGGCAAGAAAAGTCCGCTCGGCGGCCAGGTGGTCGCGCACATCAGTATCCTGAGTCGAGTTCACGAAGCACTCACCGCACGAAGGCGGTCCCGCGCGGCTCAAGCGCCATCAGTCCCATTCCGTAATTTCCACGAAGCCTTCCTGAGCGAGCTGGGACATTCGCGCCATCGCATCCGTATTGACCTTGACTCCAGGGAGCAGGTCGGCATTCCCCCACTTGTGAACTGTCGCCGTAGCTCCACACAATTCAACTTGCACACCACGCTTCATCAGATCGGCGATGAGTTCCTTGTATGGGTTTCCGGTCGTTATCATTCGTTCGGCATTATAGGCATCATCGTGCAAAGTTACGTGACCGGCATTCGTGTGAAACACGGCAATGACCTGGGCCTTGGCGTTCCAGTTGGCCACATCGGTCGTGATGAGTTGGAGGTGAAAGATTGAAGCCGGGAGATCCCCTTCGAATGCCAAAGCGGCAATACTGAATGCCACCTTAACTTCCGCTAGCTGCACGGGGATATCGATATGAAGCGGTTTCTCCGAATTAGAAATGCGCAATTCCTTTCTGGTGAACACAATTTGCACTGCTTCGCTTTAAACGCCTTCGAACACGAGTCCGGTGAACATTCTTGGACTCATAAATCCACCGCCCCATTTTGGATCGTACGCAGCGGTCGGCTTCGCCGCGATTATTTCGTCGAGTGATTTGCCTTGCTTCTTGAGAGCCGCAACTTTGTCGCGGGTGTTGACCAAGAGGTCGCGATAGACGGTGAGGTCGGACCTCGTGCCAACCGGTCCATGTCCCGGGATCAAGATCATCTTCACGGTGATTTTGGAAAGATTGGCTTCGGTCGCACGGATCATCCCGTCAATGCTGCCGCCGGTTGAGTAATCGATGAACGGGTAGTAGCCGTTCCAGAACGTGTCCGCGACATGAATAATGTCGGCGCCAGTGAAATGGGCGTAAATGTCACTATCGGTGTGAGCTGGACCGTAGTGCTTGAGAACGATTTTCGCACCGTTAATCTCTACTGTACGCTCGGTTGTAAAGACTTCGGTCGGGATCGCTCCTGCAGGTGCTGGTGGGAAAGTGAAGTCCCAGCCCTCCACGCGCGTGGCGGTGGAGAGATGCTTGCGAGTGTTCTCGTGCGCGACTATCGTGGCACCCCCAGAGTGCAACCATTCATTTCCGTCAGTGTGATCGAAATGCCAGTGGGAGTTGATAAGGTGTCTGATTGGATCTGAGCTAATACCAGCGAGAGCGTCGGCGATTTTGGGACGTGCGCCAGCGAAACCGGCGTCGATGAGAAGCTTGCCGTCCCGACCTGTGAGCACCGCGATATTCCCGCCGGCACCCATGAGAACACTCACATTACTGCGAAGCCGCTGGACTGTGATAGTGGCGCTGGCGGCTTCGTTCCGCGCTTTCTGTACGAGGCCGGGTGTGCTTACGACTCCCCTTTCACCGAAGAGCATGGTTCGAGCGAGCAGCCCAGCGGCAGCTGCGATTCCTGTGGAAGCCAGAAAGCGGCGGCGAGACATACAGTAACCGAATTGCGTGGCCATGAGAGCCTCCGTTCTTCTCGTGCATAAGTTCAAACTTGCTCGCCCTCGGGCAGAGCGCTTGAATGCAGCAGGCGTTCGACTGAGGGGTTTCTTAGGCCTTCCACTGCGAACCCCTGATGACACTGCAGAAGTTGACGCGCTGGAACTTGGGATCCTTGTCTCCCAATACATCTGCCTTCACATTGCCGAAAGTCGTCTCAGGCTTGTGCTTGATGCCCTCGTAAAAGGCCTTAATGATGTCTTCTTTAAAGTGCTGGCTGCGAGGATACGCCGCGACGATTGCTTCCCGATCCGCGTCGGAAAATTCCGAGTAGGCGATTCCGAGAACATCCATCTCGACACCATTGGTCAAGAGAGCTATTACTGGATGCATGTACTGTGGAATTCCCGGCGTAGTGTGAGTGCAATCGCTGTCCACACAATATCGATCTCGTGCGGAGAGACATTCTGCCGCCGCAGGAACTCTCGCGCGCTGTTCGCACCATCCACTTCGAACCGGTCCGACTTACTGCTGTAATTTGGAGTCAATCCCATGTCGTGAAACATCGCGCCGATGTAAAGCAGTTCGGAATCAAAGCTCAATTCCAGCCTTTTCCCTGCAAGCGCGGCAAAATAATACACACGAGTCGAGTGGTTGAACAGCAACGTAGGCTCGGTGTCACGCACCAACTCCGTTGCTTCTCGAGCAAGCTTACTGTCGGGGATCGTCACTCCCGAGATCGAGGTTATTTCTGTCGTAGTGGACATATCGAATCACCTTTGCAAGATATATTCGAATCACCTTTCAATCCAATGCATGCTGTATTCCAAACGCCGTTGGGCGAGCACTGACCGTGTCGGATTCGCTATTTGTGTTGTTTACTCGTCCCTTTTCGTGAGCGCCTAAGAAATGAGTACGTGTTCGTCTGTCGACCGGGGGACGCCCGGTGTTCATCTGTCGAAAGAGTGACATGCAGACTTCGGATTCTCAGTTCTCGCCGATTGCCGCGCTCGCTTGAAGCATTCCGGCGACGGGGACAGCGACCCATTGAACATCGCTTCAGGCGGATAGAGCCAGGATGTCCAGCAGCACGAGCAGGTCACCAGCAGCCGACAAGTCGGTCTGGGCTCAGGATCTTGCACATGTGCCTGGGGGTCCTCAGTTCGTGCGGTTACGATACAGCCACATTCGTTGCACTGAACCACCCATGCCCTCGGGCAGGACATGAGCGATCAGATCAAAGTAGCCTGCGGCGCAACGCTCGTATCAATGCCAGAACCTTGTTGAAGTCTGTTCTAATCCAGCCTTGACCATCCCATCGGAATCTACTGTTCGGCCCATTCGTAGTTGCGTAGAGAGAACGTTGGTCATTCGTCCAATCACGGCGACAAATCAGTCGAGAGCTTACCCTTGACGTGCCTCGACTTTAGTGGGTAGTGTGAAACAAAATCTTGCGCCACGCGGAGAATTGTCGGCAGCCCACAAGCTGCCCCCGTGCGATTCCACAATGGAGCGGCTGATCCGCAGTCCCATGCCCGTGCCGTGAGTCTTGGTGGTAAAGAACGCATTAAAGATCTTGTCCGCCTGCTGCGGTGGAAGCCCGACGCCGGTATCGCTGACCGAGATCAGCACCTGACCATCCTCGCCGCGCTGCGACTCGACGGTGAGCTCGCGCGTCCCATCCACATCCTTCATCGCATCGATGCTATTCATCATGAGGTTCATCAACACCTGTTGCAGTTGCACGCGATCTCCCATGACCTGAGGGAGATCTGCAGCGAGTTCCGTCCGAACTAATACGGCGAATTTCGTTGCCTCGCTGTGCAGGAGAAGCATCATCTCTCGAATAGTCTCGTTTAGATCGATCAAATCCCGTTGCGGAGTATCCTTCTTGAAGAGCAGGCGGACCCGGCTGATAATGTCGGTCGCACGGGTTGTATCTTGGATGATTCTCAAGGCCGCTTCGCGCGCCTCCTCCAAATCGGGTTGATCGCGCGATAGCCAGCGCAAGCAAGTATTGGCGTCGGTGATGGCTGCCGCGATCGGTTGATTGACTTCGTGTGCCAGGGAGGCAGTCAGCTCTCCCATGCTGCTCACCCGGTTGGCGTGTGTTAGATCCGCCTGCGCCTGCCGCAGCGCCTCCTCCGCCTGCTTCCGCTCCGCGATTTGTTTCTGAAGGGAGTCTCTTTCACCTTCGAGTTGACACCGAAGCCTCTCCACCTCTTCGAATGCCCGGGCGTTTGCGATAGCGACCGCAGCCTGATTGGCAAACAACCCCAACCAAGTGAATTCTTGCTCCGTAAGAGCTTTACGAGTGAAAACCCCAATGACTCCAAGCAGATTGTCTCGAAAGATTAAGGGGTGACCCGCAAAACTGCAAATCCCCTCTCGTTTCGCCCATTCGGGCCGAAGAATCCAATCGTTTTGTGGGGCGAGGTCCTTTATGAGTATCGGGTTCCGGTTCGCTGCCACTTGGCCAACCTTTCCGACATTCAATGGAAGTCGACTAAAGTGTCCCTGCAAGAAGGACCAGTCTTCCCCCGGTGAGTTCACAGGACTTCCGGCGCTTGCCACGAGACGAAGACACTCTGTCTGCTCGGGAGAACGTGAGGGTTCCCGGCCGGAACCACAGAGATCGGCAGAGGGGAGCAGCCAGATGCGAGCCAACGCCAAGCCTGGTTGCAATGCCAATCCCTGAACAATATTCCGTAAGACAGACTCGACCCGCTGCTCCGATGTGACGGTCACTGCTAAAGAGAGCAGTGGCTCTGCCGCCAGTAACATATCCACCACCCTTGTCAATTGAGCCAAGGATACAACGAAATTTCGAGGGCAACGAATTTGCGCGGTTCGAATCTGGAGCGCAACCTTGCCTTGCGTGATGCCTTGCGACCCAGCGCGGAGCGACATGGGACCTCCGTCGCATCGGTCGCCATCGCCTGGATATTGAGTTGGCCTGGCGTAACTGCGGCAATCGTTGGAGCGCGAGGCCCTGAACAGGTGGATGGGTGGATTGACGCGGCCAACCTGTGAGTTGACGCCCGATGATCTCGTCGAGATTGCGACCGCCATCCATCGAAGCGCTGCGGGAAGCGGTCCATCGATGCCCAGCATCGAAGTTCTCGAAAGGAGCAATAAGATCTGACTTCACGTTTCCAAAATGCACTTCCTGCAGGTATCAATCCGCCACGCGGAATTGTCCTCCACTCGCGGTTACTGCCCTCTCCGTTGCGGCTCAGGCCCAGGAAGATTGGCAAATTGATCCAAAGGATTCAGTTGCGACGTTGTCTCTGGGAGAGGGAGTGAATAGGCTGCAAATTGGTTTGACTCGGGTCACCGGTTATGTTGAATTCCGGTCGGGCGGGCGCTACGAATTCCCTGGACTATACAACGGTTCTCCGGCACAACTTATGCTACTAGAGACAGCTTTTGCAGAAGTAGGCCATGGAGCAATCTCGGTGAAGGCTGGCACGGACAACTGACCAAGGGGGTCTGCCGATGAAAAATCATTCACGATGTCGCGAGCAGGCGAGATGTGTATAAACTGGGAGTTGAAATCTAAAGGGAAATTCCGGCTAAGAAGCGTTACGCTCTGCGAACTACCCACAATCGCAGGCCTGGAGCAAACATGAACGACGCACTGTTTCTCCACCGCATTCATTTTGCCTTCACCATCACCTTTCATTACTTATTCCCGCAACTGACGATGGGTCTGGCACCGCTGATCTTCGTGCTCAAGACGCTCGCCATCCGCACTGGCAACGAAACCTACAATGAATCGGCCCGCTTCTGGACGAAGATCTTCGGCATCAACTTCGCGCTGGGTGTAGTCACCGGCATCCCCATGGAATTTCAGTTCGGCACCAATTGGGCGCAGTTCTCGCGCCTTACCGGGGGCGTTATCGGCCAGCCGTTGGCAATGGAAGGCACATTTTCCTTCTTCCTGGAGTCAGCATTTCTCGGGCTGTTTCTGTATGGCGAAAAGCGCTTGGGAAAATGGGGGCACTGGTGGGCTGGCTTCCTGGTGTTCCTCGGGTCATGGATCTCAGGGTTCTTTATCATCGTCGCCGACGCGTGGATGCAGCATCCAGTAGCCTACACGCGCCTGCCCAACGGAGGGTTCAGTGTTTCCAGCTTCTGGGGGTTGTTGACCAACCCGTGGGCGCTGATTCAGTACGCACACAACATGAGCGGAGCCGTGGTCACAGGGGCATTCGTGATGGCGGGCGTGGGCGCGTTTTATTTGCTGGAACAAAAGTTCATGGAACACGGGCGCATCTTTCTCCAGGTGGGTGTTGTCGCTGGAATCGCCGCCTCTCTCTGGCAGGTGTTTCCCAGCGGCGATTTGCACGGTAAATACATGGTGCGCAACCAACCGGTGACCACGGCTGCCATGGAAGGTCTGTTCAAGTCGCAAACTGGCGCTCCTATCGTCATTCTTGGTCAACCCGACGAGGAACATCAGCGGATCGACAATCCCATCATCGCGAACAAGGTGTTGAGCTTTCTCGCCTACGGAACAACCACGGCCGAAGTCCGAGGCTTGAATGAATTTCCCAAAGACCAGTGGCCGACCAACATCCCGCTGCTTTATTTCAGCTATCACGTGATGGTCGGACTGGGCACAATTTTCGTCGCCGTGATGGCGCTTGCCGTATTTCTCCTGTGGCGTAGAAAGCTATACACAAGCCTGTGGATGCTTTGGATCATCCTGCTCTGCGTGCCGTTTCCCTACATAGCTAACACTGCCGGATGGCTTACCGCGGAGGTCGGACGCCAGCCCTGGCTGGTTTATGGGCTGCTACGCACCAACCAGGGATATTCCACTAATGTCATCGCCGGCAACAGCATGTTCACGCTGCTGGGCTATATGGGACTCTATCTGGTGCTTGGAATTCTATTTCTGTTCCTCATACAGCGCGAGGTCGGGCAAGGTCCGGCGTTAGCCGCTGCTGGCGATGTGCGCTTGGGCGCGCCAATCACGACGACTTAGGAGGTGTGAATGGAGCCGGTATGGTTTGTGCTCGTCGCCGTCATGATCACCGCTTACGTCGTGCTCGACGGCTTCGATCTCGGCGCGGGAGTGTTGCACCTGCTGATTGCACGCACCGAAGAAGAACGTCGCACCGTGATTCGCACCATCGGTCCGGTGTGGGACGGCAATGAAGTGTGGCTGATTGCCGGCGGTGGAACCCTCTATTTCGCCTTTCCCCTGCTCTATGCCTCCAGCTTCAGCGGCTTCTACCTGCCGCTCAACTTAGTTTTGTGGTTGCTGGTGCTGCGCGGCATCGGAATCGAATTTCGCATGCATATCGAGAATCAGGTGTGGCAGTCGCTGTTCGACGGATTCTTTGCGATATCGAGCGCGTTGCTGGCGATCTTCTTCGGTGCAGCGCTCGGCAACGTGGTGCGCGGCGTCCCTCTGGGAGTGGATCATTTCTTCTTTGAGCCACTGTGGACGAACTTCCGGACTGGCGCCGACACCGGCATCCTCGACTGGTACACCTGTGGCGTGGCGATTCTTGCCCTTGTCGCTCTTGTAGTCCACGGGGCGCTTTACGTGGCGCTCAAGACAGAAGGAGCGGTGAACGAAAAGTCGCGCAAGCTTGCCCGCCGATTGGTGCCGTTGCTGATCGTACTGACCGCGTTTGGCGTGCCCGTTACCACTGCCGTGCGTCCGCGGACGATCCATAACTTCAGCGAATATCCGCTGGCCTACGTGATTCCGCTGGCGGTTGCCGTGAGCCTCGCCGCCATGTGGGTCTTCGAACGGCGAGCGAAGGAGAAGGCTGCGTTTCTGAGTTCGTGCGCATATATCGTAGCTATGCTGGCGGGTGTGGCTGCGGCGCTGTATCCCAGCCTGCTGCCGTCCAGCGGCGATCCCGCACGCGACATCACCATCTACAATGCCGCCACTGGCGAGTATGCCTTACGAGTGGGGCTTATTTGGTGGGCGTTGGGGATGGGACTCGCTTTCGGCTACTTCGTTTTTGTGTATCGCATGTTTCGTGGCAAGGTACGGCCGGAAGAGGGGAATGGATACTAAGAAGCGTGCAACAGGCGTTTGCCAGACAGGTGCAGAGGAACAGGGTAGAGAGCGATGATGACGGCACCGGTCGGATGACAACTACAGCCCGCGCCGACACTGGCGCTTCAGAAGCCCGACGAGAAGCGTGGGTCCGAGGTTTTGCGTACAGACGTGTGATGACGCTCGTCAGCTGTGACGACGATCTCGATTGGGAGTTTGCCTTGATTCGCACCTTGTGCATCCGGCCGGTACTCGGAGGAGCCAATGGCAAAGAGATCGAAGAAACGGTGCGAGGAATTGCCCATCTTGCACCCGGATGCAGCCGGAATCGATGTAGGCGAGAGCGAGTTGTTTGTTTCAGTCAGCGCTGATCGTGATCCCCAAGGAGCGGTCGGCCGATACCGCCCCATACGCTAGAACGACTCGGAGAACCGTGCCTCCAGGAACCCACCCAGCTTCGCAGTGGCCTTAAATTGCGGAATCGGGTCCAGTTCCTTGAATGCAGAGGTGAACGCATTTGACAGGCTCCACGTCGTTCGAGGTTCGAACTCCTCATGCTGAGGATTGAAATAGAGTTCGTGTACTCTTCGGGCGAGGTGTTTCGGGACGTCTAGATCGCCCTCGATGAATGCCCGGTAGATCGTCAGCTTTGCCGCCTCTGCTGACAGCTGCTGTGCTCGCCAACGTTCGACCTGCTGCCGCATCGGATCAAAGTTCCGTTGCATCCGGTCCACCCCGATCGAAAGCGCGTCTTCGAGCAAGAAGCGCTTCGAGTGTTTCGCCAGGACGGGAGTGTAGTCACCGCGGAACGCGAGGTTGTGGCAGACGAATACTCGCAGTCCGACCGTGCATGCCAGCCGGAATCGCTTGTTGTTCGCGTTCCGAATCCCAATTGCAAATCGGCATCCCTCGAAACTGGTTTCCAGGTCGAGAACACCGAACATCTCCATCGCGTCGCTCGACACTGCAAACTCCTCGTCGACCACCCCGATATGGCGGTGGCTCAGGGTTTCGACCAGGGTCTCCACAACCGCTGCATGCGGAATTGGAATATGGGTTGCTGTTGCGGGCGGCGTTGGCAGATTAGCCAGTTCCGCCCGAGTGATCTTTCCCGTACATGAAATAAGCGTGCTTGTTTCTAACATTTGATTCTCCTTTCAAGTCTTCAAGTTAAGTTCATTTCCAACACAAACCTCGCGCTTGATCACAGCCACGCCGCTCTCTCAGCCTCCCAACGGAGGCTTCTATGACCACGATTCGAGCTGCGTTCTACGCGCGTGTCTCCGGCGAACAGCAGGCGGCCGCGCACAGGATCGAAAGCCAGATTGCTGCGCTCAGCGAGCGCGCTAGCAATGACGGCACACCAGTGCCGACCGAACGACGGTTTGTCGATGATGGGTATAGCGGCGCCACCCTCATTCGCCCAGCCTTGGACCGGCTGCGCGATCTTGTTAACGTTGGCGCTATCGACCGGATCTATGTCCACTCACCAGACCGACTGGCACGCAACTACGCCTACCAGGTCCTGCTTCTCGATGAGTGGCAGCGGCGAGGGATCGAAGTCGTTTTTCTAAATCGGCCACTCGGCAAGAGCCCGGAAGATGATTTGCTGCTGCAGGTGCAAGCCATCGTCGCCGAGTATGAGCGAGCCAAGATCATGGAGCGGAGTCGGCGCGGGAAGAAGCATGCTGCTCAGAGTGGGTCGCTTAACGTGATGTCCGGCGCGCCGTTCGGATATCACTATGTGACTGTCAGTGAAGGCGGCGGTCAAGCGCGGTTTGAGCCAGTGGCCGAACAAGCACGAGTAGTCCAGCAGATCTTCTCGTGGATCGGCCGTGATCGTTGTAGTCTGTCAGAGGTTTGCCGTCGGCTTCACGACGCCGGTATACCGACTGCTACAGGTAAGCGAATCTGGTCACGTGAGGCTGTGTGGCACGTTCTCCAGAATCCCGCGTATCAAGGCCAAGCGGCATACGGAAAAACACACATGATGCCGCGGGGAAAGAAGTCTCGACCACGGGCGGCGCGAGGACGGCCAGCGGAACCTCGACGATGCAATGCGCCAGTCACGGCTGCTCCAGAGGATTGGGTATTCGTACCGGTCCCGGCCTTGGTTGATAAGACGCTCTTTCGCGCGGCTCACGCTCAACTCGAGGAGAACTCTGATCGTTTTGGGAAGGCCGGGAAGCCATGCGCGGGAAGACTTGCGGCTGCTGTTAGGTTCACCCCCTCGGTACCCAAGCAGCGCGGAATGCCAAACGCGAAGGAAAAGATGTCCATGCTCCAACGCCGCCTTAGGGGTTGCCAAATGGCTGAGCACCACTCCGGCGCTCGGAGTCTGTACACTTTGCAGCCGAGAATTCAAAGTTCCCATGAGTGCCCTCAGGAGGACTGCCGATGCGCAGGCGAGCCTCCAAGAGCAGTTCGACAGGCACAACTGCGAGCCCCCAGATTCCAGCCAACCCGCTGCGCGGGTACCTGCCGATATTCTTCTGAGGGAGGAGCCCGAAGACGAAGAAGAAGAGGACGAAGAGGAGGACGACCGCAAAAAGGACGATGATAATGGCGACACAGACGACGGCTACTCAGAGTGAGCGTGTCCTTATCCAGTATTCAGTGGTGAAGGATGAAGCGTGAACATTTCGTCAAGGTAGTCGAGGAGACACTGGACTCGCTCCCGCAAGAATTTCGCGAACGCATCCGCAACGTTGCTGTTTTGGTGGAGGATTTGCCGCCGAACCAGCCATCAGCGAAGCCGGGGCAACGAGGGCGGCTGCTTCTGGGCGTCTTTCATGGCGTGCCCACCACCAAGAAGAGCATATTCGACTTGCCGAGCGGACCCGATCACATTGTTCTTTATCAGAAGAATATTGAAGCGGTTTGCTCAAGCGAGGCCGAAGTCCGCGAACAAATCCGCCTGACTGTCATCCATGAACTGGGCCATTATTTCGGGTTGGACGAAGAGCAACTGAAGGACGTTTAGCTGCTCCGCTGGAGTGCGCCGACAAGCGTAATCCGATTCGCACCGTGAGACTGTGAGGTTATCCGATGTTCGTGGCAGGAGTCGATGGATGTCGCGCAGGATGGATCGCCTTCAAGGTCGAGGTGCCGTCGCTCGTCGGTTCGGTCGAAGTAATCGATCTCCCAGCATTGCTGACGAATCCGAGCGATCTCGCCTGCCTCGGCATCGACATCCCCATCGGGCTACTGGGCAGCGAACGTGATCAGCGAAAATACGACCTGTCACTTTTGCGGTTGGCAGCCCGTGCCGCGCGGTCGTCCCACCTCGGTCCCTTGGAGCTTACCTTAGCTTTTGGGAGTCAGGACTGTCATACTCCGTCACTACCGTTACCTTGGCGAAAGCTCTTGCGGCCGGATTTTCCTCACTGGTCGCAACGATGTGATAAAGGCCCACATGTCGGGGAGCGGTATAAGTTCCATCTTCGGATATGCGCCCGCCGTCGCGTTCTGCAACCGCCCATCGTATTCCAGTGCTGCGAGTGCCATTAACGACGGCTTCAAACGTCTGCGTTTGTCCCACGTGAACAGTCGCCTCAGGCGGCTTGAGGGTTACGGAGGCCGAGCCTTGCTCGACACTCTGTCGTGGAGTCGAGGCGAAGGGAATGGTGGAGAATGGCAACAGGAGGGCGACGGTTAGGACTGTTTGAAAGTGATTCATCGACATAGGGCAAGCTCCCCTTGGGGGTGATACCGGAACCCATATCACTCGGGAGTATCTGACGGTGTAACTGTTTTGAAAAGCGGCACGTCGATATACATCTTTTGACCCGGCTGCAAGTTCACCTTGGTTGTGAATACGGACCAATCGGCGTGGTCCCGATCCACCTCTTCAACGATGACGTACACATCCGCATCGGAAGGGATCAGTGCATGAAACTTACCGTCGACCGCAACGGAGTGGCCAGCCTCGGTCCGCAGATTGGTGAAACCAACACCAGCTTTCAGAGGCCGACCCGTGTCTGCGTCGAACACTCTGCCTGCCAGAATTGCCGCCTTGTCGTTCAGCCGAACGGTAATCTTCTTCGCGGGGTGATCGCCGAACAACTGCACGTTCTGAGGGCTGAAATTAAGCGGCTGATAGAACTTAGAGGTGGGATCGGGATAACCGTCTTTGTCTTTCCGGGCGTAAATCTCATAGCCGCCGTGCTTGAGCTTTCGGCCGAAATCAAACCGTCCTGCAACATCGGTGCGGGCTACGACGCTATTCGCATCAACAAGGGAAGAGGCCTCTTCGGAGACGTAGACTGTGGCTCCGGGAACGGGCTTACCGTCTTCGTTCACGACAGTGCCGCTGATTCTTCCATCCACGGGAGTAGGATCAGGGGTCTGAGAAACTGCACATCTTGAGAGCAGTAGAACTATGAGCGGTAGGCATCGCATAGTATGCTCCTTGCCCCAAGGTAGGATGCTCGTAATGCCGCGTGGGATCGATTATAAAGGTTTTGTCCGACAGGCCCACCCGAAAGTTTTTAGAGTCAGTTGATGTAAGGTCGCCCATTGCGCCCACCGACCAGCAGTCAAAACATGAAATGGCCTGATAGCCTCAACTGGCGAGATCGACGTAGAATTGGCTCACGCGACCTGAAGTCGATTTCAGGCTACGCACTGACCGCCGCGACCCCAGCCTTGCAAAAAAGAGAATAGGATACTGATGGATTGGGCATTCCACGAGTCCCAAATCCGCTTCGACATTCGCGCAGAACGCGAAGAGTATGAGCGGCTATTCAAGCACCCGGCGAGGGTTTTGCAAGATCGGCTTGCGCGGTGTGGGGGCGGCGATCGGACCAAACGGCCCGCTATTCCTGAGTGGGAAAAAGTCTACTTGAAAGAAGCGGAACAGCGAAGCCTGCTGCATCAAGCAAGGGTCTTAGGCTGGGGCAAAGAGAAAACATAATCGAAATGATGGTGGTGACCATGACCACGGTATCGTTTTACATGATCACCGCCTACACTCCCACATTCGCCAACTCGGTTCTTCATCTGGCAGCAATGGACGGACTCATCGTCACCCTGTGCGTTGGCGCTTCCAATCTGTTTTGGCTTCCAGTGATGGGTTCACTCTCTGACCGCGTGGGAAGGCGGCCATTGCTGCTCGGTTGCACCGTGCTGACGTTGGTGACTGCCTATCCAGCCATGTTGTGGCTGGTTCGCGGGCCCTCATTTTCACGGTTGCTGATCGTGGAACTTTGGCTGTCTTTCCTATTCGGGAGCTACAACGGTGCAATGGTCGTCTTTTTGACCGAGATCATGCCAATCAGTGTGCGGACATCCGGCTTCGCTCTTGCGTACAGCCTGGCGACCGCCGTCTTCGGTGGATTCACACCGGCTATCAGCACTTACTTGATTCATATTACCGGCAATCGAGCCATGCCAGGCGTGTGGTTGTCGGTCGCGGCCGCGTTCGGTCTGGTGAGCGCATTGGTGGGCAAATCTGATGCCGATTCAAATCATCCCGCCCTTAGCCACGTTTGCTTGTAACCTCTCTTGAGTTAGTAGGTGATCCGCGAGACTCAAGTCCTTATCTAATGCGACGCTCTTGTGAACACAGTGTGGTAACGATAAGTCGGCTTCGAGGAGGCTGACTTTCTCTTAAAGGCAAAAGCGTTCTGGTGAAACCTTCCTCGAAGCCGATCTCTGCCCGCGTTGTCGCTGTGAACGGAGCCCTCACCAAGCATGTAGGCTACTACTTCGGATTCCGCCGCGATGAGATCGAGTTCGAAAACGTCGACTTGCTGAATTCGGTAAAGTCATTCCACCGCTTAGCCGGTATAAACTCTCCCAAGGGTACGATTTCCTATGCATCGGCTGATCGCTGGTGGCTGCCGGCCGCGTCCCTCAGTTTTGGAGAGGCGTTTTTTACCAATGACCCTCGCATCGGTACCGGAACCGTACGAGGGACCCCAGTTGAACGTTCTCATTCCTACCAGCTGGTTGCGGACAAACTGGTGGGGCGCACAGATTTTCGCCTGTCGCTTGGGCACGTCACCACCGACGCCAGTCTGGCAAAGATCGATCCGGATACCGGCTTGAGGGAAACGAGGGTCCCGGCCGGCTAAGGTTTCTTACCGCAATGGCGCGACACCGTTTCAGTTTCGGTTTGCTGCAGGCCTCCATCTCGAAGGCAGATATTCGTGACTTGCTGACCGGCAAACCCACGCCGGAAGCGCCGCGCACAATCATTGATGTGCTCGCGACTGTTGACCGTTTACCGTTCCACATGCAAGCAAGAAGTGAATTCGAATATGTCGGGCAGAAGCCGCTCAGCGATGGGTTTAGTTCCGGTCCAGTGAAGGAGTTTCGAGCAGCGGTTGTGCGCAGCCTAATGGGGCAGCGCATGCAAATCGGGGTGAATTTGCTCTTTGTGAGCGGATACAAGGCCAGACGACGGAGTTGCTCGCGTTGCCGAGCGAAACCACGCCCTTCGAGCGCGTGGTCGGCGTTCCGTACCGTCCTTCGTGGGTGTCTCCATCTCGTATCACTTTGAGTCTCCGACTACAAGGTCGAATAGAAGTCAAAGCTGCGAAAAATAATAGCGCACGCAAAATCCAGGAGCCTCCAAGATCATGTTGTTTGCCCGAATAAGAAAAGCTGCTCCATTCTTTCTGCAGTCTCTGCTAATCTGCGCCGCACTAGCTTGCGCTTCAAACCCCGCGTTCTCTCAAACGACCGAGCCGCTCGGTGAACAGAACCAACGGGTAGAACCACCCAAGCGTGCAGCCGTCCCCCGCGACCAGGCCGGGCACGATCAAGAACAATCGTTCCCACCGGCCGCAGTCTGCGGTCCTGCACACCTTGTGCGATGTTTAAAGGACATAGCTCAAGATCAAGCGGGGATCTGGACCAGTCCGCTTCGTATTCGATCCCGAGACGCATTTTGGCTGGTTCCCTTCGCGGGAGCGACCGCCGTTGCCATCCACTACGATGCGAGAGCACAGCAGGAACTGGGTATCGATCGGATCAGAATTGATGCGAGCAACAACATCTCATTGTTTGGCTCTAACTATGCAACGCTTGCAGAAAGCGGCGCTCTCTACTTCGTTGGCCGATTAAGGCATAATGACCATCTCGCCGAAACGGGGCGTTTGGGAGCAGAAGCTGTCATCGATGCCAACTTGGTCGCAGAAGCGCTAAAACTGGCAACTAACCGAGAGCGACCGGATGAGGGAAGCGGTACCGGCGGATTCTGGCCACATGGTACACGCAAACTCTCTGATAGCTTTCCGTCGGGGCATGCGATCTCTAGCTGGGCGCTCGCAAGAGTAATAGCGTCCGAATATCCAAACAAGCCAACCCAGATTAGTGTCTACGCTTTTGCCACTGCGATAAGCGTGTCGCGAGTGACCTCAATGAAGCATTTTCCATCGGATGCACTTGTAGGTAGCGTCTTCGGGTACCTGATTGGCGGCTATGTGGTCCGACACCGTGCAGCCCAAGACGTTGATTCTGGCTTTTCCCTTACTCCCGTGGCGGATGTGTCCACGCATACATTCGGTGCCAGCATCGAGCTGCGTCCTGGGCAGCTGAACTTTGCAAAGATCGGTCGGTTCGTCAATGTTGTGCACCGGACGCAATTTCATGCCGCATCCTTAGGTGCTCCTCCTTCAAGCCCCGAGGCCACTTGGCCACAAGGGACTCGTGACTGACGTCAATGCTCAATCGATGGATGAAGACGGCATCGCCCGCTACATGCGCGAGAAGAATATTGGGCTCATCGGCAATGGAGTGTTACAACCATAATGTAGATGCGAGACGTGTTCTGCCTTCCATGAAATCAACAGTCCGCATTTTTTGGGTTTGCGTTCTGGCGTTCACGATGTGTGTGGTGGCGGTGCCGCTTCAAATGGGCAAGGACACCGCGCCCACCGTCGAGCGCTCCGTGGGGCGGCATCTTTTGCTCGAAGGCGTGCCTAACTTTGGCGAGGTTACGCCCACGCTCTATCGCGGCGGCCAGCCGACGCGCGAGGGATTCGAGAGACTTGCCAAGATGGGCATGAATATCGTAGTGGACACCGGCAGGTCGAAGAGAGATAAAAAACAGATCAAGCAACTGGGGATGCGCTACGTTTCCCTTGCCTGGTACTGTCCGTTTCCCAAAGACGATGTCTTCGCGCGCTTCCTGAAATTAATCAAGCAAAATCCGGGCAAGAAGATCTTTGTGCACTGCCGCCTAGGCAATGACCGGACCGGAATGATGATCGCTGCATATCGCATGGGGGGACAGGGTTGGACCGCAGAACAAGCGATGAAGGAGATGCACTTCTTCGGCTACACAGCTGCGCATCACCTGATGTGTCCGGGGCTGGCGGGATACGAGAAGAGTTTTCCAGAGCGATTGAAGAAAAGCCCGGCATTTCGGGACCTCCGCTGAAATTCGTTCTTCGGAAAGCGCCGAGGGCCTTCCGACCAGCCGCCGTAGATTTGCCGCTGGTCCTACCGTAACTCAGACGGCAGCTGTCACTTCAATCACAATCGGTAATTTGGACCAACACTGAAGCAGACAGCAGAGCAGACATAGAGTTCAAGACCAACCCAGAACCGATGCGGAGCATCTTAACTGGCCAGAGTCATGCTATGAAGTACATATTGTGTCTCGTGGCGGCGTTCGTTGTTGTTCTGGTCGGCTGCGGCGCAGGTCACGCAAATTTGACGAGTATCACGGTCAGTCCTCAATCGGCCACCACTACCAGCAATCCGCAGGGTCAAGTTGGCTATACCGCGACCGGAAATTTCGCAAACGGTAAGAGTCGGGAGCTGTCGCAAGTAGACGGTCTTTCGTGGAAGACTTCGCCGACCAGTACCGGCACTGTCGCGGCTACTATCGGGTCGACGGGAGAAGCGACTTGCTCCGCACCTGGCACGGTCACGGTTACCGCGAGCGCTCCCCAGAACCTACAGTTCACTGTGAACAACGGGGTGCAGAATACGTCAGCCACAGTGAGTGGTACCGCCACGCTGATTTGTCAATAACGATCTCCAGGTCGGCCGATCAACAACAATGCCAAAGACGCACTGCGAAGTGCGTGTCCTCTTCACCAACCGTTGCGCTGCCTGCGACGGCAACGACGGCAGCAGGAAGACATGAATCGCGAGAATTTCCTCAGTGACCACTCAAAAGCAGCCAAACGGTGAATCATAGCTAAACGAGGCAAAGGAGTTTGCTGGTAAAGCGCCTGTTGTATTTCTGTTTGTTCAGTAATCTAATCTATTGAAAACAAACTAGATAATGGTGGAGGCGGCGGGAGTCGGATTATAAAACGGTATTGAAAACAGGGAAGTTATTGAAAATTAAGCAGGCTCAAGAATCGGAAAACGCTACAATCGCGGTTTTTGGGTACGTAACAAGTACACGGAATTCAGGCGGCGTGGCTATGTAGCGCTTCATCAATTACCCAATAAACTTCCCAGAAGCCCGTTTGAACGAAGCCGCGTTGCGGCAGACGCTTTCGCGTGCTAGATGTCAGCAGTGTGTGTGAAGGGATAAGGTTGGGTCATAAGGAGTGGTCGCGCAAGGATTCCAGCAGCGTTGGACTGAGCATGACATCTCGGTCCTTACGACCCTTCCCGCCGCGGCGTACCCCCGTGCCATAGAGCGTCATCAATACAATGCGATGAAACCGAGTTTGGGACGAGTCGATGAGGTGGGCAACTTCTTCTGGGCTCAAGATGCTGGGCAGGGGTCGTGTCTTCTTTGGATAAGGTGTATCGGCCACACTCCAGGCTTTCTTAATCGTCTGAGTGTAGAAGAACCGCAGAGCCGCCAGCCGCTGCGTCACGGTGGACGCGGCTAGCTTTCTCTCGCGGAACAGATATGCTTGGTACTCGCGGATGTGCTCAGGAGCGAGCTGATCAGGAGGGCGCCGAAAGTAACGTGCGAAATCCTCGACTGCATTGCCTCCAGCGACGAGCGCTTTGCCACTCTGGAGCGATGTCGCTTCGAAGCTGTAGCGGGTAACGATAAGACTCCCGGTGGTCGTCCACTTGCCGGTGGAGGGGTCGTACAGTTCCGCGCT